>Ga0326758_100021_pt1 | contig 138316 bp, 116 predicted proteins | sample GCRJH_S_FD_207221 | JGI IMG/M metagenome (GOLD analysis project Ga0326758, IMG submission 207221) | Hot spring sediment microbial communities from Geyser Creek Basin, Yellowstone National Park, WY, United States - GCR.JH_S | ecosystem: Environmental > Aquatic > Thermal springs > Near-boiling... | reverse complement strand
GAGCGGAGCGGGGTGGGCGCTCACCGCGCCCACTAGCTATGATGCGGTGAAGGTGAAGGCGGTAAACCGCGAACCAATGATCCGCCCTGAGGGAGCCCTCACCCTTCAGGGCGGGGAGGAGGTCAGCGCTCTCGCTCAAAGGAGGTCGCCAGCGTGTACATGGCTGCACAGCTATTAATGCGTTTTAGATCGCTAAGCGAGGCCTACCGCAAGGCCTTCGCTCCGCCCATGACGCCAGCTTCCTCAGCCCTTTGACCAGGCTCGTAGGCCTTAAGTATCACCCCTGCTACCTAGTATCAGGGGTGCTACCTACGCTCTTCTCAGTGGAGCCCAAGGAGTCCCTCCAGGACCTCTTCGACAGGGAGGACGAGGTGAGGAAGCTCACGGAGGGCCTGTCGAGGGAGAGGCTTATCCTTGTCCTGGGCCTGAGGAGAATCGGTAAGTCAAGCCTAGTGCTCGCGACCCTGAGCTCAACGGGGCAGCCCTTCGTCTACATTGACGTCAGGAGGGCCTACGACGATGTCTCCAGGAGGGTGCCCGCCGAGAGGCTCTACGAGGAGCTCCGCTCCTCCCTGCTAAGGCTGAGCGTAAGGGAGAGGGTCCTCGAGGCCCTAAGGAGGATGGGGGTCTCGCTAGAGTACCCGGTCAAGGTAAGGGTCCCGGCCGAGGAGGTGAGGGACGGCATAGCTAAGGCCTTCGACGCGCTTAACGAGCTCGGGAGGGTCGCGGTAGTCCTGGACGAGGCCCAGTACCTGAGGTACTCAACCGTAGGCCTTAGGCCCCTCCTGGCCCACGTCTACGACAGGCTCAGGAACGTGACCCTCATCATGACGGGGAGCGAGGTCGGCCTCCTCCACGACTTCATAGGAATTGACGACCCCTCCTCACCGCTTTACGGCAGGTACGGGCTCACCATAGAGCTGAGGCCCTTCGACGAGGAGAGGTCGAGGCAGTTCCTCAGGAGGGGGTTCGAGGAGCTCAGGGTCAGGGTGGACGAGAGGGTGATAGAGAGAGCCGTTGAGGAGCTCGACGGCGTGGTCGGCTGGCTTGTCTACTTCGGGAGGCTGTACCTGGAGAAGGGGGCTGACGCGATTGATGAGGTCAAGGAGATGGGAGCTAAGCTAGTTAAGAAAGAACTTGAGGAGGCGCTCTCGAGGAGCCCCTATTACTCTCACATAATGAGGGCCGTTGCCGCGCTTGGGAGGGCCAGGTGGAAGAACGTAGTGGACTACGTGACGGCCCAGCTCGGGAGGAGGGTAACTAACGCCACGATAGCGAGGGACCTGAGGAACCTAGTCAAGATGGGCTTCATCGAGAAGGTCAACGACGAGTACAGGGTGGCGGACCCGATAGTCAGGTACGCCGTGCTTAAGGGGCTGTAGCCTGAACGCGTTGCCCCTGAGCTGGCAGCCCGCCAAGGGCGACCTAGCCATGGGCTTTGCAAGGGCCTGTAGCTCCATTGGGGCCTCGAGGTCGGGCCGAGGGCTCAGCCTGACCACTTGGCCTCAGCGGCCTCTATGCCAACTAGACCTGGTCGCCCTTATCCATGAAGGGAGACCCTTTGGGACCACATGAGCTGAGCGCTGTAGGACGACATCACTCTCCATAGTCCTCCTCAGCCTCCCCTCCCTCAGCCTTGCCCTCCCTGCCCCAGAGCTCCTTTCGCCTCGCCTCGAGCTGGTTAACCTCAACGCCCATGAACTCGGCGGCCGTCAGCAGCCTCACCCCCTCCTCTTCCGCGGCCTGAAGGTGAGGGGCCAGCCTCTCCCTGTAGGCAAGGTCCCTCAGGAGGTGGTGGTCAACAACGATCGTCTCGGCCGCGCGGGCCCTTATGAGCTCCATCAGGCCCTCAAGGCCCCTCTGGACGGCCTCCTCAGGCACCTTGAAGCCCGCGAAGTAGGTCGGCGGGCCGCTCAGCACGAGCAGCCTCGCCCCCGCCCAGGCCCTGAGCTGCTCAACCGCCTGCGGGTCAGCGGGCCCCTGGACGTCGCTGGCAAACACTATGGACTCGTCGTTGCACCTGGCCCTGACCATGAGGACCCTGCCCACCTTCGTGCCTGGCTCCCCGTGCCAGACAGCCTGGGAGAAGTCAAGGGTCAGGTCGCCGACCCTGAAGGACTGGCCGTCAGCGTATGAGACCGAGGCAGACCTGGCGACCCCGCCTTCGACGAGGAACCTCCTGGCCCTCCCCCTCTGGCTCCAGTTTATGTTGTGCTCCGGGTCCTTGACGAAGAGCCTCTTGCCCGAGTAGAGCTCAGGCCTGTCCCTCATGTAGTGGTCGTAGTGGTAATGTGTTATAACGATGGCGTCTGAGGACTGCACCTCCTCGGCCGCCCTCTCAAGGGCCCTCTCCAGCGCCTTGAGCTCGAGCTCGTGGGGAGGGAGGCCATACCTCCTGGGGGCGAGGGAGGCGCCGAGATCCAGGCCGAGCCTGACCCCGCAGGCGTTAACAACTGTTGCTAAGCTCCTGACCCCCATGCTGTCTGCCGCAAGTATAGAGACGTCGAAAGGCCCCAGCCTTACCAAGCTAGCCGCCACACTGCCTTAGGGAGTTGCCAGTTAAAGCCTGAGCTAGCTGAGTTGCTGGTCCTTATCTTACAAACGTTATGGCATAGCTCGTTTTTAGCCGTCTAGAGAACTCACAGGTGGGCGATGAGGCAGGCTTGAGGGCTGATGGCTGATGAAAAGACCGGGCTTCTGAGCCCCTTGATAGCTCGTGACGCCCTACTTACCTCCTGACGCGCTCTAGCATGACTTTCGCGCCACGACGATCACGACGAAGTTCGCCCTTCACTGTCTGAGGCCCTCAGGCGCCCGCCGCGCTCAGCACATATGCCTCCTCGGCTAGCCTAAAATGTCGGGGAGGCCTGTCCTCAAGGGGACCCGCATGGCCATCAGGGCCGTGACCTTCGACGTCTGGGACACGCTGCTCAACCTTAAGGTTGCCAGGGAGGCCATGATATCGGCCGTGGCCAGGGAGACCGGCAGGCCTGAGGCAGAGGTGAGGGAGGCCGTCAGCGAGGCAGACAGGGCCGTGAGGAGGGAGAGGAGGTTAAGGGGCCTGAGCGGCTCTGAGGCGGTCAGGGCCTCTGTCTCCATCCTTGCCTCCCGCCTCGGCTACAGCGGCGACCTCCTGGGCGTCATAGAGGGGGCCATAGCGTCCCTTAGGCCGGAGGAGGTGGCCTTCAGCGACGCAGTTGAGGCTGTCAGGGAGGTGAAGGACATGGGGCTGAGGGTTGGCGTCCTGGGAAACACGCTCTTCTGGACGAGCTCGGCCACGAGGGCCCTTCTCAGGGCCTCCTTCGGGGACCCCTTCGACTTCACCGGCTTCGCCGACGAGATGGGGGCCTCGAAGCCCAGCCCTGAGGCCTTCATGGCGGCCGCAAGGGGGCTGGGGGTCGAGGTTGAGGAGATGGCCCACGTGGGCGACAGGGCCTCAGAGGACCTGGGGGGCGCCCTGGCGGCAGGGCTTAGGGCAGTCCTGGTCGCTAGGGGCAGGGTGAGGGAGTCAGTAGTCTTCGAGGCCCTGGGCTTCGCAGTGGTGCCTGACCTCAGGGGCCTGGGCGAGGTGCTAAGGAGGCTCGGGGCTAAGAGCTAGAACATTAAACCTTGGCAGCCTCTCACCAAGGGGACCAACGTGAGGGAGAGGGTCACCTCGAGCGAGGTCGACATAGAGGTCGAGGTAAGCCAGTCAGCCGTGAGGAGGGCTGAGAGGCAGGTCAGAGTCGTCAGGCTCTCAGAGCTTGAGACCCCGGACATGAAGGACCCTGCTGCAATACCTCCCCTCCAGGTCTTCTATGGGCAGGGCATAAGCGTCGAGGTCAGCAGGAGGAGGCAGGGCCTCCCCTTCATGCACAGGAACATGGACGCTGACGAGCTGATAATATGCGTGAGCGGCCAGGCAAAATGGGAGACGGAGACCGGCAACTTCGATGTCAGGGCGGGCGACGCCATACTCATACCCAGGGGAATAGCCCACAGGCCAGCTGAGGTAAGCGACGACTACCTCGCGGTCGAGCTGAAGGTCTCTGGCACAAGGCTGATGCCGAGGGCCTAGCGCTTGCTCTGGCTGGTCTTCACGACCGGCGCCTGCAACCTCAGGTGCGACTACTGCGGGGGCTCCTTCCCTGACAGACTGGTCCCCCACAGGGTTAGGTATGACCCGGCTAGGCTCAAGGCGCTGGTGGAGTCTGACCCTGAGGCCACGGTGATATTCTACGGAGGGGAGCCCCTCCTCAACCCTAGGTTCATCGAGTGGGTGATTGATAACGTCAGGGCGAGGAGGTTCGGAGTCCAGACCAACGGGACCCTCTACAGGCTCCTGCCTGACAGCTACTGGAGGAGAATGAACGTAGCCCTCCTCTCGATTGACGGGAGGGAGGAGGTGACCGATAAGCACAGGGGAAGGGGCGTCTACAGGAAGGTGATAGAGGCTGCTAAGCACCTGAAGTCCCTGGGAGTTGAGACAATCGCCAGGATGGCCGTCACGGCAGACACTGACATATATGAGGACGTCACGCACCTCCTCTCCCTCGGCCTCTTCGACAAGGTCCACTGGCAGCTTGACGTGGTCTGGTCGCCTAGGTGGGACTTCGAGGGATGGGCAGAGAAGAGCTACCTGCCAGGCATAAGGAGGCTTGTGGACCTCTTCCTCAGGGAGCTCGAGAGGGGGAGGGTGCTTAAGATAATCCCAATAGTTGGGGTGCTGAGCGCCCACTTCTTCGACGGCTACCCGGGCTCCCCGTGCGGGGCCGGCTACAGGAGCGTCGCGGTGAGCACTGACGGCAGGGTACTCTCGTGCCCCATAGCAGTCAGGGAGGGCTGGGCGGTGATAGGTGACGTGAACAGGGGGCTGAGGCTCTCCGGCCCTTACCTGCCCCCGGAGTGCAGGGACTGCCCCTACAGGAGGTACTGCGGCGGCCGCTGCCTCTACGCGGCCATGGAGAGGCTCTGGGGCGAGGAGGGCTTCAGGGCAGTTGACAGGGTCACTAGGGCGTACCTTGAGGCTGTCCTCTCAATAGTCCCGGAGGTCGAGAGGCTCGCCAGGGAGGGAGTGATAAGGCTGAGCGACCTAAGGTACGACCCCACCCAGGACTCAACCGAGGTGATACCTTGAGCGGCCCGCTGGCCCCTGCTGAGAGGAGGCCCTTCAGCCCTACTAGGTCGTGGAACCCCGTGACGGGCTGCACCCACAGGTGCACCTACTGCTGGGCCATGAGGCTTATAGAGACAAAGCTTAAGGACCACCCCAAGTACAGGAACGGCTTCAGCCCTACCCTTCACCCTGAAGAGCTGAGCAGGAGGTTCACGGCGAGGGACGTGGTGTTCGTCGTGGACATGGGGGACCTGTTCAGCGAGGGGGTCCCTGACGACTGGATAAGGGCTGTCCTCAGGAGGGCCAGGGAGAGCCCCGCCAGGTACCTCTTCCTGACCAAGAACCCCGCCCGCTACCACAGGTTCCTTGAGGAGTTCCCCAGGTCCTCCGTGCTGGGGGCCACAATTGAGACCAACAGGGATGACCTAGCCATGTCGGTCTCAAGGGCCCCTCCGCCCAGCCAGAGGTACAAGGCCATGAGGGACCTGCCCTGGCCTCACAAGTACGTGTCGATAGAGCCAGTCATGGAGTTCGACCTGGAGGAGCTCGCCTCGTGGGTGGAGGAGATAAGGCCTGTCTCAGTGCACGTGGGCTACGACAACTGGAACTCGAGGCTGCCCGAGCCTCCCCTCTGGAAGGTTAGGGCCCTCATAGAGAGGGTGTCACGGGTTGCCCCGGTCACCGTGGGCAGCCTCAGGGAGCCGTGGTACTACGCGTGGGCCAGGTCAAGGGGGCTAAGCACACATAGGTCGCCCTGAAGCGAGGCCGCCATTGTCTGAAGCCGACGGGCCATAGGGGTAGACAAAGTAATACCCTGTGGGGGGCTCAGCCCGCCCACCTCCCTGGGGAGTCTGAAAACTAATTTAAGGAGCGGCCCTTGTCAATAAAGCGATAGGACTTGGTCAGGCGCCTCGCCCTCGCGTTAGCCCTGCTGGTCTCCCTCTCGGCCCTCGCCCTGCTAATGCCGAGGGCCTCCTCTCAGGCCGGCCAGGCCCAGTTCCTTGTAGTTGGCAGCAACGGCGTGGCCCTCTGCTACCCCTACCTGGTAGAGGCCTCCGGGCTGGAGAACCTGGTGACCGGCTCGAACGTAAGCCTCTGGCCCAACGACGTCGCCCTCCAGGCAACATGCTCCCAGGGCTACATAGTTGTCATAGGGGAGCACGGGGCTTACTTCATATCCTCCCAGGGCCCGTACCTGGCCAGGTTCTCGGAGCTCCCCTATGATGACTTCGTGGGGGCCTCCGGCGACATGGTGGCCTACTTCATAAACCGCACAGTCTTCGTGGTCACGCCAAGCTACGACTACGTGATGTACCCACCTCCTGACTTCACGCCGATATCATTTTCAGTCAACTCAGGGGTCCCTGAGGTGCTCCTCTACCACAATGGCACCTTCGCCCTCGAGTTCCCGCCCAACACCGTCTTCTACCTCAACGTGACCTCGCCGTACCAGGGCGGCATAGTCAACGGGTCGACGCTGCTCATATCGACTGGCAACGGCACTGTCTACGTGTACAGCTTGGTGCCGTACGCCAGGCCCCTCCTGGTGGCCACCTACCAGGCCCCGGTGACCCTGACGAAAGTCTACATGGTCTCAGGCAACTATGTCCTGGGCCTCTCAGGGGCAGGCACGACGTTGCTTCAGCTAGGCCAGCCGACCCAGGCCAGGTTCCTGGGTAACGCCGTGCCTACGCCCGTGGGCTACTACGCCCCTGACCTCGGTTACACCTTCGTCCTCTCCTCGGGCTCCTGGGTCCCCGTGCCGGGGTACGCCATAGGCCTCCTGGCGGGCCTGGCGGCGGTGACTGATATCCCAGGCGGCCTGACCGCCCTCTACCCGCTCTACCCAACGCTGCTAAGCCTTAGGGCGCCCCTCTCAGGGACCCTCGTGATGGGCAACGTGAGCCTGGCCGCGTCCCTGACCCCAGGCCTCTACGCCCTCCCCTCGCCCTCAGTCCTCCAGGCGGCCGGCTTCGCGGTCCAGCTCATGGGTGGGTACGAGGAGTACCCCATGAGCGTCAGCTCGCCTGTCACGAGTACCCTGATCGTCTACGCGCCCTCTGCCCAGCCGGTTGAATCGTTCAGCGGAGTCTCGTACGTCTCAGCGGGCTCGGGCGGCCTCCTCATGATAACGCCTGGCCAGGCCGTAGTCCTGACGGCGAACGGCAGGACCCTGACGATACCTGGCACCTGGAGCTTCGGGGGCCTGGGGCCAGCAGGTGTAGCCCTTTACTCTGGGGGCACCGTCTACATATACAACTACCAGGGCCAGCAAGTAACATCATATCACATACTCATAGGGTACGTCCCCATGATCATGAGCCCCTACCAGCTCGGCAACAACTACTACCTGCTCCTCGAGGGCCCAGGGGCCCCGGGCAACGGAACTATCTACATCTATGGGCCCTCCGGGGTCACGTCGTTCCAGGAGACCCTCAGGGTTGAGGACGTTGGCACGGGGGTCTCAGTCGTCTTCAGTCCCTCCTCCTCGGCGGGCTACATACAGGCCGGCCCGCTTACGATACCGATACAGGTACAGAAGTTCTACGCCTCCGTCAACGGCCTGCTCGTGGCCTACAGGACCCCCTCAGGCGACTACGTTATAGACGACCTGGCCACGGGGGACCAGTACGTGGTCCTCGACGCGCCCCTCATGCCGGTCTACCCGCTGGGCAACGGCCTCATAGCCACTTATGACGCTAAGGCCGGCGTAGTCAACGTGTTAAGCCTGCCCCAGATTGAGCTTGGCGAGCTGAAGCTGGTGGTGATGAGCAGTCCGGGCTCATCAATATACGTTAACGGCACGCTCGCAGGGGTCGGGCAGGCCACGGTCTTCGCGCCCTACGGCGCGACCCTTAACATAACCGCGGCCAAGCCCTACACCTTGCCCTCGACCACTATAGTCCACCTGACATCGCCGGGGACCGTCTACGTCTCGCCCGTGCCCCTGACGGCCTACGTGGCCCTCAGGGTCTCATCGCCCATACCTATATCGTCGGTGGAGGCGACCTTTAACGGGACGTCAGTGACCTGGGCCGTCAACGGGACGGTGAGCCTGACGGCTGGGATACCATACAGCATCGAGATAACGTCAGCGTCCCCCATGAACTACTGCAGGCCCGAGAGCGCGGTCCTGGTGTTCCCGCCCGGCAACAACACGTTCACCTTCAACTGCACCCTCTCGGTGCCAGTCCTAGAGCTCTACAGCTCCCTCCCGGCCTCAGTGACCATAGCGACCCCAACGGGCACGGTGGCCAGCGTCAACCTGACCCCAGGGGTCCCAAGGTACCTGGCCATGACGCCGGGCACCTACACCCTGCTCTCAACGACCTCCGTCAGCGGCAGGGCGCCCCTGACCCTCCCCATATCAATAGGCTCCCCTGGCCTCTACGCCTACAACGTGACCCCGCCGCCCGCGGCCAGCGTGGGGGTGCTCACGGTCTACTCCAACGTTCCCTACGCTAACATAACAGTGAAGTACCAGAACGGGACAGCCGTGGTGAGCCGCATAGGGAGCGTCTCGATAAGCCTGAGGCCAGGGGTGTACCTGGTGAGCGCCTCGGCCCCCGGCTACGTTAACGTCACAAAGTCTGTCATAGTCTCAGCTGGCTCAACACTGAGCGTGGTCCTGCCCCTGACCCCCTACACTCCCCCTGTCCACCGCGTCCCGCCAACAAGGCTAATAGTCATAGGTGCGGCCGCTGGCGCCACCGCTGCGGCCGCGGGCCTCGGGCTCGTGATATACAGGAGGAGCAGGCTGCCGCCCGAGGAGGTACAGATATGATCAGACCCTGACCATGTTGAAGCCGCTGGCCTTCCTAAGCCTGTTCATTATCGCCAGGCCGAGGCCCCTCTCCTCGAAGCCCTCCGCGAAGCCCTCGTCAACGTCAGGCATGTCGTCTATTAGCCTTAGGGACTTGAAGAGGTTCCTGGCCACGACGAAGACGTTGGACCTGGGGCCCAGCACTATGGTCCTGAGGCCCAGCGACCTGTAGACGTGCTCCGTCTCAGCCGAGCAGAGCACGACGGGCTTCGAGCCCCTTCTGGCGGCCTCAAGGACTAGGGAGGCGACCCTCCTCGCGTAGGCCTCGAGGTCGCTGTAGTCCCCCTCCACGACGGTCAGGGGCTTTAAGGGGGCGTAGTGCCTGTACTTCATGCCTGGGGCGAGGGCGACGTCTGCCTGACCGAGGCCCCTGGCGAACGGGGGCACCTCTACCCTCTTGCCCAGGGCCTTCTCGACCTCCTCGTACGGCATGGCGCCTGGCCTGAGGAGGACGGGCGGGTCCCTGGTTAGGTCAACTATCGTTGACTCCACGCCGTAGAGGGTCTCGCCCGAGTCTATTATGACGTCAACCCTCCCGTAGAGGTCCCTTATCACGTGCTCAGCCGTGGTGGGCGACGGCCTCCCGGCGAGGTTAGCGCTTGGGGCCGCTATGGGGACCCCGCTCTGCCTTATGAGCTCAAGGGCCACTGGGTGGGCGGGCATCCTGACTGCGACGGTGTCCCTGTTGGCTGTGACCTCGGGCGGGACCCCGCTGTCCTTCCAGAGGAGAAGGGTGAGGGGGCCCGGCCAGAACCTCCTTGCAAGCTCCTCAGCCTCCCTGGGCACGTCCCTGGCGACCTCGTGGAGCTGGCCCAGGTCAGCTATGTGAACTATGAGGGGGTTGTCCATGGGCCTCCTCTTCGCTATGAAGACCTTCCTCGCTGCCTCGGGGTTGTAGGCGTTCGCCCCTAGGCCGTAGACAGTCTCGGTAGGGAAGGCCACTATGCCGCCCTCCCTTATGGCCTCGGCCGCCTCCCTTATGGCGTTCATGTCTATGTTCTGGGGGTCGACCCTCAGCACCTTAGTGTTGACGCTTATGTCCTCCATGGCTCCCTGTCACTGCTGGGCGAAGGAACCTATACACATTTTTATAGTAAAAAGAGAGAAAAAGAAAAATTAAAAGTTATAGGGGATGATTAAGCCCCTTACTTCCTGAAGCCCCACTTGTTTATCTTGAGGCCGAGCACGCCGTAGAGGGTTATCCAGGCGCCTATCATCACGAATATCATGAAGACGAAGCTGGAGATGGCCATCTGCGTGTTGCCGCTGAGTATGTGCCCGCTGGCGCAGCCGTTAGCCATCCTGGCGCCGAAGAGCACGAGGTAGGCGCCGAAGAAGCTGCCGAGGGCCCTCTTGGCCTCGCTGGGCCCGAACCTCCTGGCCCAGAGGCTCGGCACCTGCCTCTTGAAGGCCAGGAACCTCCTGCTGATGAACAGGGAGCTTATGAGCCCCCCTAGGAAGGTGCCGAGGTCGCTGAGGGGCTCCCAGCCTATCTCGCTGAAGGGCTTGTCGTAGGGCACGCCGTTCTTGAAGCCGAGGCCTCCGAAGATCTGCCAGTAGGGGTTGGCGGCCGCCCACTTCGGGTCAATGGCGTATGCTATCTGGGCCCATATCCAGGCGTACGTTGTTGACTCGCCGAATATCTGCCTGAGGTATATCACGGCCACGGCAGTTACGGTGAAGGCTATGCCAAGCGCAATTATAGACCTCGAGTTCCTTATGCTGCTCTCGTTTGTGAGCCTGGTTATGAACTTGTTGGCCTTCGGGTACTTCCTCATCTCCTCAGCCACGACCTCCTCCCAGATCACGGACTCCTTGTTGGCGCCCACTATGTGATAGCCGCAGGACTGCCTGACGGGCTGCCCTGGGTACCTCGGCAGGAACAGGAACAGGCTGAACATTATTATGAAGAACACGACCGCGACGATGAAGTACCCTAGCCTCTCAGACAGGCTGAAGCCGGCCAGCGTGGCCCAGGTTATGGAGCCGAAGTTAAGGGTGTTCCAGAAGAAGCCCCTTGCGGCCCCGAATATGAGCGACCAGGTGAGGGCGCCCAGGAGGCCTCCTATCACTGCGTAGACGGCGTCCCTCCTGCCCTGGCCGAGGGCTATCCATATCAGCCCTGGGAAGTAGCCGCTGAGGCCAACGCCTATGCCGAATAGCAGGCCCCCAACTACGATGCCTGGCACGAAGAAGGCCTTTATGCCGAAGTGGGGCGCGGTGCCAGGTATCAGGTAGAGGCCGTAGAGCAGCAGGGCGCCGAGGCCTATGGCGAAGCCGAAGCAGACTATCAGGAACCTGTCCTGGAACGCCATGACCCTCCAAACTATGTCAGGGTCCCCCCAGTTCCAGATCTCCAGCGGGGTGGCCAATATGAACCCCGCTAGGATGCCGAGGAGCAGGGGGGCAGGCTCATGGCCCTTGTAGAGCTGGAAGTAGAGGCCGAGGCCGAGCATTATGAAGGCCAGCACCAGCAGCAGGCCCGACATGGCCCAGTAGGCTTCCCTGTCCCTCCTCTCCTCGGCCGACTCCTGCGGGACAGTTGGGTTCGCCATTGCATACACCTCAAAAGTTTTAGCGAATGAAATAATACCTATACGCTTATAGCTCTTAATTATATATTTTGGAAAAACACATATGGTGCTGCAATATCATATTATTAAAGATAAAAAGTTAACGTCCCACGCCCTAAGGCTCACGGCATGGCTTAGCTCGCCGGACACGGGGCGCAGCTGCTAAACCTTATATGCCCTACCCATTCACTTCACTCCAGGCCCCCGTGGGCCGGTAGCTCAGCTGGAAGAGCGCTCGGTTGGCATCCGAGAGGTCCCGGGTTCAAGTCCCGGCCGGTCCACCAGGGGCCTCCTCGGTGTTACCGACCCCGACCCCCGCTCAGCCCTCCAGGCGAAACAACCACCGGTTCAGGTGCTGCGCTTGGACGAGCTCGACAGCATATTTGAGGCCGCCTCAAGGGCCAGGCTGCTCAGGAACAGGGAGGTCCTGCTGCCAGACTACGTACCTCTCGAGCTGCCCCACAGGTCCGAGGAGATAAGGAGGCTGGCAGAGGTCGTGGCCCCAGCGCTGAGGGGGGAGAGGCCAAACAACGTCTTCATATACGGCCTGACCGGCACCGGCAAGACGGCGGTCACAAAGTACGTGCTCAGGAGGCTCCAGGAGCTCGCCTCCCAGAAAGGGGCCATGGTCCAGTCGATTTACGTTAACGTCAGGCAGAGGGAGACCCCTTACAAGGTGCTCGCTGACGTAGCGGAGCAGCTGGGCCTCAGGGTCCCGTTCACGGGCCTCTCCATAGGTGAGCTGTTCTCAAGGATAGTCAAGAGGCTCTCAAGGCTCGAGGGGGTCTACATAGTTGTACTAGATGAGATAGACTTCCTGGTCAGGAGGGGGGACGACGTCCTCTACGACCTAACCAGGGTCAACGAGCACCTCCAGAGGGCCAGGGTCTCGGTCATAGGGATAACGAACAGCGTCAGGCTCGTAGACTCCCTCGACCCCAGGGTCAGGAGCAGCCTTGGGGAGCAGACCCTGGTCTTCTCACCGTACAACGCGGAGCAGCTTAAGGACATACTCTCCCAGAGGGCCGCCATGGCCTTCAACGAGGGGGCCCTCGAGGAGGGCGTCATACCGCTCTGCGCCGCCCTCGCTGCCAGGGAGCACGGCGACGCGAGGAGGGCCCTTGACCTGCTGAGGGTCGCGGCCGAGATAGCTGAGAGGGAGGGGGCGCCCAGGGTAACCGAGGAGCACGTTATGAGGGCGAGGGCTGAGATAGAGAGGGACAAGGTGAGTGACGTGATAAGGACGTTACCCCTTCACAGCAAGCTCGTGCTGGCCTCCGTGCTAAGCGCCACTGGCTGGGGGAGGGGGGAGGCGACCACGGGCGACGTATACAGCACTTACAGGTCGGTGGTCAGGTCGCTTGGCCTCGAGGAGGTCACGCTGAGGAGGGTCTCTGGCGTTCTGGGGGAGCTCGACATGCTCGGGATAATATCGGGGAGGGTAGTGAGCAGGGGGAGGTACGGGAAGACCAGGGTCGTTGAGCTGGCTGCGGATCCTGAGACAGTGGCCCAGGCGCTGTCAGAGGACCCCCTGGTTGGGTCCGTAATTCAGTCGCTTACGCCCAAGGGCAGGAGGCAGGCAGGAGCTCAGTGAGCCAAAGGTGCGTAAAGGCGTAGCCGGCTGTCACGTCTAATACATTACGTTTATGGCTCTCGACGTAGCGCTTAGAGAGCAGCTGGCTGGCGCTGGCTAGCCATGTGCCTGCAGTGGTAAATGTTAACGTCTAGCTTTGGATCGTGCACTATATGGAGTCTGCACTCAAAACCTAGCTCCTTAAGTGAGGCAAGTAGCTCCTCGTTGCTGACACCAGTTATGAAGGGGTGCGTCTCAAGTATTATGTGCTCGAAGGCCCTCAGCCTCTCCCTCTCGGGGCCAAGTATTACTTGCGCCTCGCAGCCCTCGCAGTCCATCTTGAGGAGGTATGGGTCATCAACCATGTTGAGGAGGTCGCTGATGGTGACGCCAGGCACCCTGCAGGGGCCACTGCCCTTAAGCGTGGAGAAGCCGCCAGACGAGTATACGGCTTGATCGCATGGGACGCTCATGAGTTCACCGCCAAGAGCAGCGTTAACGACCTTTACCCTGTCAGCCACGTCGTTCAGCTTCAAGTTCTCCTCGGCACATCTGGCAACGTTGGGCAGGGGCTCAACAGCTATCACCTTCCTGGCGCCGTGAAGAATGAAGTAGAGGGCTGAGTCACCTACACCGGCCCCCACGTCAATAACGTCCCTGCCCTTGAGGCCTGAGAGCGCCTCAGGGACCTCGTACCCGCCCTCTAAGAAGGTATCGTAAAGGGTCGCGCTTATGCAGAGGGGCTTGAAGGCTGCGAGGACGCCATTAACCTCCAGGCTTACCCTTTCCGAGCTCACGCTAAGCGAGACCCTCTTGCCTAATCTTCGCGCCTCACATGCTTGACGGACCAGTGAAAGGCCTGCCAGTAGCCAGGGAAGGGCGTCCTGCGGCCTAAGGAGGTTACCAGCGGTCCTAGCGAGCTCCTCAGGCAGCCATGGCCAGCACTTAGTAGTATGATACGTAAGCCTCGCCAGGGCCCCGAAGTCCTTTCTCTGCAGCACTACCTCGCCTATGTGTTTCAGCCTGACCTTCGCTTCCTTCCTCTTAGCCAGGTAAAGGCCGAGGAGCGCCGTCAGCCAGTCCCTCTCTACAACTCTCCTCGCGGACAGCGCCTTCAGGATCTTCTCCTTAGCTTCAGCAGGGTTCAGCAAGTCAGTCCAGTGCTGTGAATGACTCGAGATTAAAATCGTTACACTTATACCTTAACATTGCTGTATCGACGACGGTTGCCAGAACTTCCTCACCTGCACAGCTGACGACTCAGATGAGAGCTTAACGACGTAAAACTCTTACGTCAAGACGTATCGCAATTTGTTTGGCCTTAAACAGATATTTGGTAATATGTAGTGCTATTTAATGTTAAAACTTATTTTAAGACCTTGATCACCTAGGACCTGAAAGGCCGTGAAGATAGCGCTAGCCCTCTACTCGCTCTCTGCAGTTGGTGGAACTGAGAGGCTAACGCTTGACATGTACAGGGCCCTGAGGGATCTGGGCCATGAGGTTGACCTATATACAACTCGTTTTGATGAGAGGGCCTGGCAGGTTCTGACCAGCGACATAGATAACATACCGAGGCCTATAGTGGTAGGGGTGCCGCCGATAGTCAAGTTCTTAGGCAGAACTGGGACTCTCAGAAAGCTTCTCGTGACTTCATATTTGGTTAGGAGGCTCAGGCCCCATTATGACCTGGTGATCGAGACCCAGATCGGTGTGCCCTTGAGGTGGACGGACGCCGCCTACGTGAACTTCCCGCTCGTTGAAATCCTGAGGTCCGTGGGGAACGAGCGCAGGCTGCGCCTCCATGAGAAGGCCTATGACTTGTTTGTTATCTGGCTGATGACAAGCGTCCTTGTAGATACTTCAAGGCCGGTAATGACAAACAGCACCTGGACCGCTAAGTACATAAGGAGGGCGTATGGCAGCCCAAGGGTCTACGTCGTTCACCCCCCAGTTAACGTCGAGGAGCTCTCATCAATAGGTGACGACAGAAGCAAGGTCGTGCTAACAGTAAGTAGGATAGATCGAGGCAAGAGGGTTATAGAAATACCCAACATAGCTAGACTAGTACCTGAGGCGGAGTTCTACCTCGTGGGGGCTACCAGATCTGAGTCAGGCCCTATCTTGAAGGTCCTCAAGGAGAGGGCCGAGAGGCTGAGGAACTTCCACGTGGAGACCGACGTCCCTAGGAGGAGGATACTTGAGCTTATGTCACAGGCCTCGATATACCTTCACCCACCTCTAGCTGAGCACTTCGGCATAGCTATTGCTGAGGCCGCTGCGGCAGGCCTTGTGCCCGTTGTCTACAGGGACGGGGGAGGGTGGACCGACATAGCCTCAAGAATTGATCAGGGGCTTGGGTACACGAGTGTTGAGGAGGCCGCTCATATCATTAGGTCTCTGCTTAACGACCCTGCGAGGCTTAAGACTTTGTCGGTGAGGGCAAGGGAGGTGGCGAAGGGCTTCAGCTATGAGAGGTTTAAGGAGAGGCTCAGCGAGGTAATTAAGGAGCTGGCAAGGACTTAAGGTGAAGAGAAGAGGCTGACTTTTGCCCTATCATTGACCATTAAAAAGCGTCAAGCCCTAGTAATCAATAACGCTATAACTTAATAACCTAGTTTGTGACATTCGAAAAAGCCACATTGCCGTCTTTTAGTAACACTCTCAGCGGTTCTGCTCACCTCCTATCCAGAGTGTTGCGAAAATGCGCTACATCATCGCTTTGAACGCTATAACCTGCGCTGAAGGCCTGGCCCCAAGGCGCTAGGGCTCAGCTAAGCCTCTCGCCATAAAATTGTCTTGCGCTGAAGCTGTTTAAGCTGAGCTGATAGGGCCCTGGAGGGCGAAGGGCTTGAGGGACGACGACGCCTTCTGCAGGATAGCCAGGGGCGAGGAGAGGGCCTACGTGGCCTACAGCGACGACGAAGTCATGGTCATACTCAACAGGTCGCCGATATGCAGGGGCCACCTACTGGTCATATCGAGGGACCACTACGAGGGCGTCGACAGCGCTCCCCCTGAAGTCGTCTCAAGGGCCTTCCTCGTGGCGGCCGCCGTGACCAGGTACCTCAGGGAGAGGCTCGGGGCGCCTGGTGTCAACATAGTTACGAACAGCGGCGCCCAGGCGGGCCAGGTGGTCTTTCACTTCCACGTCCACGTCATACCGAGGTGGGGGGACTGCCCGCCCCCCATATTCAGCGACGAGGGGGTCGACGTGAGCAGGGTGGCCAGGAGGCACAGGCTCACGGAGGAGGAGGTCAGGGAGGTGCTCTCAGGGCTCAGGGGCCTCCCGGAGTTCATAAGGGGCTACCTGGGCGTCTCAAAGGGCTAGCCAGCGTCCAAGACCCTCCTCACGCCTGGCTCGGCAGCGCCTAGGCCAGCGGCAGCGACGCCCACGTTATATCAGAAGTCGGCGATCGACCAAGGTAATGGCAGAGCGGCGCAGGCCTGAACAGATAGGGAGGCCGTAATGAGGGACGTACGTTACATGACCAGATGGCGTGGGCCTGGGAGCTATGAAGGGGACCGCGAGCTGGAGCATAATGAGGTAAGGCCATTACTGCATTAGGTCTACTATGATTCTTGCCCTGAGGTCCGCTTCGTCGAGCTTAAGTGAGAGTATCGAGTTGCCGAAGCCGCTGAGGTCTATAACGTTCTTGCCGCTGCTTATATCATACGTCTCCTCGTAGGCCTCCTGGGCCGGCAGGGAGAGGTCGTACTCGTACACGTGGAGCCTGTTGCCCCTGCCCGCCCTTATCACGAGCCTTGGGCTCCTGTAGCCGGAGAGCGGTATGCCGCCGAACACCTTGTCCCTGACTAGCGCCCCCGGCACCGAGAACCTGACGCTCGGCGACGACCCGAGCAGCTGGGACATGTCCTCTATTATGAAGCTCCTGTAGCCTATGTCGAGCGGCAGCGCGTTGTACCTGGAAGTGTTGGACATCGTGTTGGCCCCTATGACAAGCCTGTCGCCGACGGACTCAAAGCTCGTCACCCTTGCCCCGAAGGCCCCCACTATCCTTGCAGTTGGGGGAGTTATGTAGAGGAGGACGCTGGGCCCCACTATCGTGTTCGTGGCCCTGGCGACCATCTCCTCGAACTGATTGGTGGGCCTCACCAGCGACTCTGAGTAGGCGTTAAACGCCACCAGGACTCCGCCCCCTATGGGCTTCGCTACCGTCCTCCTTGAGAAGTAGCCGGAGTCGCCGAAGTCGAAGAGCCTTATGAAACTCATGGGCTCAGCTGCCTCGTCAAGCGGGTTGCCCACTAACACCCCTCCCTTGACGAAGAGGAAGAACCTGCCGTAGGCCGAGGCCGCTGGGCCTGTCTGAGGCCAGCTGACCGGGGCGCCGTCAACTGACCTCCTCGATATGTCGCCGAGCTGGACATATGAGACCTTCCCGTTGGTCAGGTTGACGCACTGTATCCCGGTTACGGCCTTGGTGAAGAGCACGCCGTGGACGTCCTTTATCTGGCGCTCCAGCACGTCAAAGCAGGCGTACTCGTAGACCAGGGCCCCCTTGAGCGCAGGCCTCTCTGACACCCTCCTGGCCTCGCCCGTCCTGCGGTCTATGCTGTAGACGCCCAGGTTTATGGTGCCGTCCCCCCTCGCTATGAGGAGCTCGTCCTGGACTGGGTTGTAGATTATCTCAGAGACCTCCCCGGCCCACTCGTCCCTCCTCCCGGCCCCCTCCTTCCAGAGGAGCGATATCCTCCTGTCACCTATGTCGTAGAGGTGAACGTGGCTGTACTTGTTGGCAAAGGATATGGTGCCCCTCAGGGAGGACTCGCTGCCCTCGTAGACCGCCGGGGCGTGGACCCAGCCCCCGAAGTATATCACGTCGTCGACGGCCTCGACGGCGTTGTACGTGTCCCCTCCCGAGGTGGGCAGGGGGCCGACCTGCTCGAAGCGGTACCTCTCAACGCCGCTGTCAGTTATGAAGTAGGAGACCGCGTCGAAGGCCAGGGTGTAGTAGAGGACGCCCCTGTAGTACTTGAGCCCGAATATGCCCCCGCTGCCCCACTCAGGCGCGTAGCTCGGCGGGTGGTCGTGAAGCATGCCCAGTATCTCGCTAGTGCCCATCCCGGCCTCCCAAACACGGCTGGGACGCCAAGTTAAAAGGCCAGGGCCTCTAGCCGAGAACGAAGACTACCGGAGACTGAAGGCCAGGAGGAAGGGTTCCCTGGAAGTGATAAAGGCGCTCAACCTAGGGAAGGCCTACCCAACGGCGTGAGGCCCAGAAGGGGTCTCGCTCAGGCCCTCGGCCAGGGTGCCGTGCGTGGTAGGTCGAGGCAGGGCCGGCAGGACGACCCTTTTAGGACACTGTCGACGCAGCTCAGGCCCACGGGCGGCGTCGCCAGGGCGCTCGGCATGGATGCGGTGGCCGACAGAGGCGCTCAGCGAGGCTGAGAAGCTCGTGGCGAGCCCTGCCATGCTTGAGGTAGCCGCTGAGAGGGCCTCAAGGCTGTGCCCGGGCGCCTGCGCGCTCATAGCGGCGAGCGCCGACGCCCTGCCCTTCAGGGACGGGACCTTTGACGTGGCGTACCCCTTCTCGGTCATAGACCTGCTTGAGGCGCCGAGAGGGCCGCCTCGGGGATAGCCAGGGCGTCCACAAGGTCCCTTGTGACGCTACTGAAGGCCTTCATGGTTCCCCAGGATGAGGGGCTGGAGGCCGTCGCAGGCCTCAAGGACTTGGTGGCGGGTTCTTTGAGATCCACAGGTAAGTGTACACTACGGACCAGTCCGCCGAGTAGCTGGAGTCCATGCCGGCGCCCACGCCGTAAACGAAACCGGACGAGGGCATACCCGGTATTGCATAGTTGCTACCTAGGTTGAGCTTGAACCAGGACGTCAGCCATGGCTTGTTGAGGTCCTCAGCGAAGCCTACAAGGGTGTTGTTTTGGAACCACGTAACGCATATGAGAACGTAGTCCCCAGCCGATGGAACCCATGGGTGAGGGCTCCACCCTCCTATGCCGTCCCAGCCGGCGTACGGCGAGCCCAAGTTGGGGCTGGGACTGGGGAAGAAGGAGATGCTGGATCCTGCCGCTGCAAACTGGACCACCCACACGTTCCAGGGACCCGTGGCGCCCTTGTATTTCGCGTAGTTGTATGCCCAGGCAGGGTCCCACTGTACCACGAAGTACTCACCCGCGGGCCCATCGGGACTTACTGGAAATATGACGTCGCCCATGACGGGGGATGGCTTCTGAGTCAGGCTCTCGGAGCTCTTATACCTGATGCTCTGGTTGTAGGACGTTGAGACGCTCCACCCCGATGGAACTATGAAGAAGTAGAGGTCTATACCGTGGCCCACATTACCGGAAGTCAGGCTAGCATTTGAGTAGGTGGCTATCGCTACCATGGTTGTCCTGTAGCCTGCCTGGTTGGGGTTGGTGCCGTTTGTCCAGAGGAAGACTCCTGCGGTAGGCTTAGGCGACGACGCGTAGTGAGCCATATCATAGAAGTAGCCCGTCATGTTCATGGTCGGCTGGTACGCCGCGTTGGGGTACCAGTAGCTCCAGTACGTCTGGGCCACGACGCCGCTTATGTCAGCGGGCCACCAGTAGACGGGCTTTGGTGGGCTCGTTATTACGCTCTTGACTGGCTGGCCGTTGAAGTCGCCCTGGTAGACCAACGGGCTGACCTGATAGGACTGGCCGTCGACTAAGCTCAGCACGTCCCAGGGAGGCGGCACGAGGGTCACGGTGACCTTGTTGACGTAGATGAACTCCACCCCAGGCGAAGGGCTGAACGTCAGGTTACCCACGTAATATGTCTTTGAGGTGACCGGGGCGCTCAGGTTCTGGTAGGCCATGTATACGTTAGTCGAGTCGTTCCTGAGGACCACGGCCCCGCTCTTGTTCAGGCTTATTGTTAAGCTGCCCTGGCTGCTGCTGTTGATGACGCTGAAGGGCCACCTCACGAGGTAGTAGGGGGTGCCGCTCGGGGTCTCATTGTAGAGGGTGAAGGCGTAGCCGAGCGAGCTCCGTGAGATGTTGGGTACAAAGCTGCACGTGCTGTTGTAGTAGCTGAGGAAGCTGCTGCTGCTCACGGGGTTTTGCACAGGAGTCACGGTGACACTTGCAGTGTAGAGGTAGATCACGTGTGCGTAGGCCGCTGCCAGGAGGGAGGCCGCCATCAGGAGGGCGGCAACGATTGCCAGGGCCTTAGCTTTTGCCCTCACCCTTACCCCCTCCCCCTGGCCTCTGCCTCAGCCGCCTCGGGGGCCCTCCTGACCTCAGGCCAGATTGAGGCTATGAGGGTGAAGGCCGAGGCTATAGTCACCACTATAAGGGGAGGCAGGTAGATCGTGGTCCTTACGCCGGGCACAACTAGGACTGAGTAGAGCGCGCCTGGGCTTCCGTAGAACACCGCGAGGCCCCCGAGGTAGGAGAGGCCGTGGGCCAGCTCAAGGGCTACCACGATATAGTACGAAAGCGCTGCGATCGAGAGGTACGCCGCACTTGACCTCGCGCCGCGCATCGCGTAGAAGGCGGCGGCCGCCAGGAGTATCACAGGCACTAGCATGAGCGGGTAGAGGCTGACCCTCACGCCAGTTGGCGTTGAGACGCTCACAACGAAGCCTATTTCAATACTGTAGTACCTGGCGCTGGCCGTCACCGCCGGGAGGGCGGCAACCATGACCATTGAGACTATTACAAGGAGGGCCGCGGCCCTTGTGAGATCCCTAGCGCTGGTAGGCAAGGCTTCCCACCTCCTCTGAGTAGTTGCCGTAGGGCGTGAGGTAGGTGACGTTAATTAGCCCCCTGACCTGGTAGACGTCGCCAGGATTGAGCACGTCAAGGTTCTCGTAGCTGCAGGCCAGCGGCAGCGCCAGGTAGCCGGTCCCTGGGCCCACGAAGGCGCTTCTCGTAGAGTTGCAGGAGAAGCCGAACACTATGCTTGACCTGTTGAAGTTTATCAGGACTACGTCGCTGAGCGAGACCTCGGTCCTGAACGAGGTTGTGTAGCTCACGTAGGCTACCGGAGTACCATTGACTAGGGATATGTTAACGATCTTGAAGGACTCAGCGACATGTATGTACCTGAGGAAGTAAGAGAGGACGTAGCCCCTGCCCCCCTCCAGGGACAGGTTGACGACAACTGTGGCAAACTTTCCAACTAGGTAGGGGCTGAGGCCCATGGTCAGGTTGTTGGACCCACAGCTCACTTCGCTGAGGCTGGCCTCCTCAACAGCCCTGCCGTTGAGCTCTATTAGCACCGTGGCGCTCTCAGGCTTTACGCGGCACTGCGTTATGCTGAGCGAGAGCAGCAGCCTGTCCCCCACGCCAGTTATGTTAGTCACGTTCGTATAAAAAGGCGGGGGGGTCAGGCCAGAAAGCCTTGGGGGTAAAAACTTAACGGCTACGAGGCCCCCTAGGACGGCGACAACTATTACAAGGGCCGCATAAAAAAAGTTGGACTCGCCGTCCAAGGGGGCATCACCTCTGCGGCGCGGCAGCCCGCTCAGCTTATGTTACCTGGGGCTTATGAGGCTGGGACCATCGTCGGACTGCTCTGGTTGGTCAGGCCAAAATATAGCGTAAGGGTCCCTGAGCTAGTGCCATATTTTATAGGGAGCGATGGCTGTACCAGGAAGTCTACGTAGTATATGGTCCCTGCTGTCAGCTCGACCGAGCCGCTGGCTGTGCACCCTGTGCTAGAGGGGGTTATGGTTATCGTCCCGGTCGGGCTGCTGGGGCTCCCCGTGGTCGGGTACACTATAAGCTTCACCTGCGTGAGGGTCGGACCCGGCGTGTAGGAGCAGTTGGCCACGTACAGGTACGGCGAGCCTGCGATTGCCTCGACCTCAAGGGCCTGCTGGATGTAAGTTGCTGAGGAGTTAGTTACGGGTATAGTAAGCGATATCTGCGGAGAGGTGTTGCTGAGCGTGAGTTTGACAGCCTGGACCTCACTGGAACTCCCATACAACCAGACGACAGGCGTCACGGGCTGAACGGTGGCCTGAGCCTGGTAGAGGAATATCAGGTGGGCTGCCGCTATGGGAACCGCTAGGGCCATGACCAGTATGCCCGCCACGAGGGCCAGCTTTCCTATCCTATTCACTTAGACCACCTCCTGTGGCACTCTAACCTTCGAGCGGCCCCTACCCTTTAAAAACTTTTTCGTTTAATTATTACGTTCCATCTGACCAGGGGGCGCATGGCCCCGTATAACCTTGAGTCATCAGGGCGGCGCTGCGGCCCAGCCCCAGCAGGTCCCTGCGAGCGATAAGGCCTGGCCAGTCGCCCTGCCCCCTGGCCTTAGCGACTGAGCTCAGCTGAGGCCCCTGCGCCGTGGTCGCCGAAGCCTGCTCAGCCACAGCGGGAGGCCTTCAAGGCGCCTCATAGTTGGCCCAGGTAGCAGACCCTGGGACCTAACGCGGGCATCAGGCCCTAAAGTCTGACCATGTGGGCTCGTCCTGTCTGCCTTCGTGTGCTGCCAACACAATATGTCGCTGCCTCCAGTTACCTGAGGAAGCGCCTAAGGCCCCTTCGCCGTCAGCAGCCTGATCACCTCATCAACCCTCGCCCTGAAGGCCTCGTAGCTGAACCCCTTTGCCACCTCCCTTGCCTTAGCCGAGAGCGCCTTTAACCTCTCAGTGTCGTTAAGTAGCAACCTAACTATGCGGGCAGCCTCCTCAACGCTCGTGTACCCAAGCCCCTGGTCCACCCTTGAGGCTATGTCAGTCCAGCCACCCCCGTCCCTGTAGACCACTGGCACTAGCCCTGCTGCAGCGGCCTCAGCAATTGCAATCCCGAAGTGCTCAGCGAAGGGAGGGTGAAGGTATATTGACGCCTGCGACATCAGGTCAAGTATCCTCTTCCTGGGCACGTCGGTCTCAAGGTGGAAGTTCCTCAGCCCCTCAGCCCTCTCCCTGATCTCCCTTAGCACGGGCCCCGAGTACACGCTGGTGCTGCCTACCAGGTAGAACTCCGCCTCGGGCACGAGCCTTGCCACCTCAGCTATGGCCGTGAGCCTCTTCTCAGGCGATATCCTGCTGACTGTAAGCACGATTTTGCCCCTGTCCCCTCCCAGCGGGAGGAGCTCCTCAACGTTAACCGGGGGGTGAACAACGTAAACCCTCTGGCTACTGTACGCCTTCCTCACGTACTCAGCGGTCCAGCTGCTGTTGGTCATAACGGGCCTCGTGCTGTCAGCCAGCGACCTGGCCCTCCTCACGACGAGCCAGTCGTAGAGCCTCCTGAGGCCGCCAGCCCTGGCCTGTAGGGCCATGTAGTCTATGAGGGCGGGGAAGTGTACGTATGACGCATCAGCCCACCTGAGCGGCACGTTGCTCTGCGTCTCGACAATTACGTCGTAACGCTGCCTCAGCCCCTCGGCGTACCTGGCCAGGTATCCCATTGTCAGGAGCCTCCTGTAGCGGACCAGGCGGCCGCTCCGCCTGAGCAGCCTGCTGGTCAGGGGCTCGCCCAGGACCTCAGGCCTCGGGACGCCCTTCATGCCGCTAGTCAGCACCTCCCAGGCCCTGTCATCGACGTGGGCCGTGTAGAGGTCGACCTCGTGGCCCAGGTCCTTAAGGGCCCTGTACATCTCCAGGGCCAGCCTCTCCCCTCCGCCGGCCTCCTCGAAGAGCGTGTGGACCAGCGCTGTCCTCATTATCTCCTGCGGAGCTGACGACGTCAAGGTTATAAGCTTACCTGGGCCCAGGCCTTTAACTTCGCCCGCCAGGGGCCCTGAGGCGAAGGGCGTGGACAGGGACGACCTAATGACGCTGGCCACCGCGGTCCTCGGGGGCCTGGGCGCCGTGGCCCTCCTCCTGGGGGCCTTGGCCGAGGCCATTGGCCTCAGGGGAGGCGATGTGACGCTTTACGCAGGGCTCGTCATGCTCCTGGCCTCTGCAGCCATGCTGGCGCTCCTCCTCGTGCCAGCCAGGAGGCGGTGAGGTGAGGCCGCCCCTCTGGCGAAGGCTAGCCTTAATTATCGGGGCTCAGGGGCCTTATGGGGCGTGTCTTGAGCAGGCTCTGCCTCTACGGCACCGTGCTGAACTCCATCGACACTGTTGAGAGGTCCATAAGGAGCGTCTTCAGGCCTGACGCGGACATCGTTATAACTGACGGGGGCTCAAGGGACGGGACCTACGAGAGGCTCCTGGAGATATCAAAGGACTACAACCTGAGGGTCTACAGGGCCCCGGGCTCGAGCAGGGGCCTGGGGAGGCAGCTGGCGTTAATGAGGTGCCCCGAGGGAAGCTACACAGCTTACTTTGACCTAGACGACGAGTATAACGTTTACTTCCACAAGTCCATAGACTGGGGCATGGCAACTGGAAGCCCGAGGCCTCTGCTAGGTCATGGCCTAAGGGAGTATATCCTTATCAAGGGGAGGCTGGAGGGACATCAATTATGGCGAGGACTACGAGATCTGGGCCAGGGTGGAATTTGATTACAGCCTCCCACTCGTCACCGCAGCTAGGATAAGGAAGATGGAGTTCAGGAGCTTTGCCGAGTACGAGCTGAGGAGGTACGCGAGGGGCCTGTGGAGCTCGCTCAGGAGGACGCTGAGGCACGAGGTCGACATAATAAGGGGCTACGGCTACACCCTAGGTGAATATCTTCAGGAGCCCGCGTTCAAGAGAAGGCCCTACCTGAAGCCCGCGGCGCTGTTAGTTTACGGCATAGCCCGTCTTAAGGGGGTTTACAGGTATGACAGGAGGCTCAACAACCAGGACTTGGTTATATATAAGGTATTGCAGAGGATCAGGGACCCAGTCAAGGAGCTTGGGGCCGACGAGAGTTACGCGGCGATGGTTATACCTTACGACGCAGCCCTTCGCATAGGCCTGAGCTGGGCTGCCGAGAGGCTTAGGTCCGTCGGGCTGAGGCCGTACCTCTGCGAGAGGACGAGGGGAATGGCACTGGTTGGCATGAGGAGCCCGAGCGCCATAGACGTCATTAATGAGTCCGTCTACCTGAAGCTCGTTCACTGTGAACCCCTTGAGGAGGTAGGAGAGGGTCGCCCAGGCCCGTCATAAAGCCCCAAGGAAATAAAAGTGCACATCCCTTCGTCTAGGCCTCGGCCGACTATGATGCCAGGTTGTAGACAGCTACGTGATTCCCTTCCAGGGGCTTCTAAGAGAAGTTTGTAGCGATAGTAAGTAGTCTTTCATAACCGTTTTACAGGGGTGACAAGACCATCATAAGCTCAAGCCACAGGACGTGCGTTATGGCCGACGCCGCTAGGCCGACCTTGTCGGCGAGCAGCCCGTCTATGAGGCCAACGGCGAAGGCGCCTGCCACCAGGGCCGGGTTCAGCGTTGACAGGTGGACCAGGGTGTAGTAGGTCATTGAGAGGAGCCACGGCTCACGACCAACGAGGCCGCCGACGCCCCTCATCAGCTCCTGGAGGCCGCCCCTCCAGTAAAGCTCCTCCATGACTCCAATGATTATCAAGGCCGCGGCTAGCTCGTATTTGCCAATGGTGTGCTCAACCATCGAATAGACGAGGGCCACGTACTCTGACAGGCCCAGGTGCCTCAGCAGGGCGTCGCCTCCAACGAACACGGCATACATGACGAAGGCGAACAGGGCCCCCAGGAGGACCACTGCCACGGTGTTCACCTTGAACCAGCGCAGCCTCCCCCTGAACCAGGCAATGGTCAGCGAGCCAAGCAGCAGCGTTGAAAATGTCATGCAGTACACGAAGCACCCGCTGAACACGTCAAAGGACAGCGGCCAGAGTACGAGCGGCAGCGCCAGGTATATGGCGGTCTTAGCCCTCCCAGCCATGAAGGTCACCGCCCTGTCAGCCGTGTCTGTCCTTCACCGTTAAGTGGTGTTTAAACTTCTCTTCTAGTAAATACCGCCCATCTCGACTTCGCCCCTTGCGTAGTGGGGTCGGCAGCCCCGCCAAGTATGACTTTGTGAACAGCGAGCGCGGGCCCAGCCATGCACGTCAGCCCCTGACGAAGAGGTAGAGAAGCGATGAGCCGACTATGTAGAGAGTCGTTTAGCCTGCGCTCTCAGTCCACGTCATCCTGGAGTGGCTGCCTTAGGCCCTGAAGGTCGAACTTCACGCCAGGCCTGGTAAAGCTCGCGTGCCCTTACAGCGTCAGAAGGGCGTCGCTCAGCCACGCCTTGGCTCTCTTCGCTGCCAGGTAATACCGTTCACGAATAATGGCCGGGCCTACACATTCTGTGAACAGCGTAGCCCATATAAACGTGGTAAGCGGTCGCAACGCCCATGGAATAAGGTTTTTATTTCATTGTATGTCTTCCTGAATACAGATAGGGTGTGGCTATGGGAGGGCTCACGACGGGGGAGAAGGTAGCCATAGCGGTCCTCCTGCTCATACCCGTCGTGTTCTACATGGTCTACCCGGCCTACAACTACGCGAGCCCTGAGCTTCTGGGCGTCCCGTTCTTCTACTGGTTCCAGACGCTCTGGCTGGCCATATCGGCCGTCCTCTTCACGGTGGCCGCCGTCATATGGGAGAGGGGCCTGAGCCGGGAGGAGAAGAGGTGAGAGGGCTTGCTGGGGCTAGCAGGCTGGGTCACGTTCTGGGCGTTCTTCGCCGTCTTCGTCTTCCTGGGCTTCTACGGGGCCAGGTGGAGGAGGGGCAACCTAGCACAGCTCCACGAGTGGGCCCTGGCCGGGAGGAGGCTCGGTATAGCCCTGGCCTGGTTCCTCATAGGGGCTGACCTCTACACGGCCTATACGTTCGTGGCCGTGCCGTCGCTGGTCTTCGCTAGCGGCGCCTACGCCTTCTTTGCGGTCCCCTACGTGGCCATCACCTTCGCCATCGCTATGCTCTTCATGACGATCCTCTGGGACAGGTCAAGGGAGAGGGGCTACATAACCGCAGCTGACTTCGTCCAGGACCAGTTCGGCTCCGTGACGTTAGCCCTGTTGGTGGCGCTGACTGGCATAGTGGCTGAGCTCCCCTACATAGCGCTCCAGATAGACGGGATGAGGGCGGTCCTCGAGGTTATGATGGCCGGCATGTCCAGCGCCACCACGGTCTCCGAGGTGGCCCTAGTGGTGGCCTTTATCATACTGGCAGCCTTCACGTACACCAGCGGGCTCAGGGGCTCCGCCCTTGGCGCCGTGTTCAAGGACGCCCTGGTCTGGCTCGGCGTCGTATCCCTCATAGTTATAGTCCCGCTCTCGATAAACGGCGGCTTCTCGACAGCCTTCAGCATAGCGGCCCAGCACAAGCTCCCGACGGGCGTGGAGACGCTGAAGCCCGTCTTCCTGGCCGCCTACGAGAGCACCTTCATAGGGAGCGCCCTGGCCCTCTACCTCTACCCTCACGCGGTCAACGGCTCCCTGAGCGCCGAGTCCAGGAAGGCCCTGAGGTACAGCACAGCCCTCCTGCCCCTCTACGGGATAGGCCTGGCGCTCCTGGCCCTCCTGGGGATACTTGTCTACGGCTCGCCCAGCACCCTGAAGCTGTTGTCGGAGTTCCCGGCGTCGGAGAGGGGCCTGCTGGCGATACCTGCCCTGGCCGCCACCTCCCTTCCGGCCTGGTTCGCTGGCCTGGTGCTCCTGGGCATATTCGTTGGGGGCATGGTGCCCGCCGCCATAATGGCGATAGCCCAGGCTAACCTGCTCGTGAGGAACGTGATAAAGCCCTTCTACAGGCTCAGCGAGAGGGGCGAGACGAGGGCCGCCCAGTGGGCCTCCGTGGCCTTCAAGTTCCTCGCCCTCGGCTTCGTCTTCGTCACCCCGCTGACCTACGCGCTGCAGCTCCAGCTCACGGGAGGGGTCATAATACTGCAGACGCTGCCCCCCGTGTTCCTCGGGCTCCTCACCAGGAAGATGGAGAAGTACTCCCTCATGGCTGGCTGGGCGGCCGGCATGCTGTCTGGCATCCTGTTGCTCGTGTATGCCAACCACTTTGGCCCGATCAAGACAACCCTCTACCCGCTGTTCGGGCACCCGTTCTTCATAGGCATGATAGCCCTGGCCATTAACCTGGCCGTGGTGGGCCTGGGCACTGGCATAGCCTACGCGCTCGGCTGGAGGCCGAGGTGAGCCTGACCTGAGCTTAAGGCCTAGTCCTTTCTTGTCAGGGTCTTGGCTTCTTTATTATAAGCCTTGGCCGCCCAGCCTAAGGCGGAATGACGCAGCCCCTGGACTGCGACGAGTACTACCGATGGATGAGACAGGCTGAGCACACCCTGAGGTCCATAGAGGCCGACCTGGGCTTCGGCAGCTACTCATGGGCCTGCTTCAAGGCCCAGCAGGCCGCTGAGCTGGCGATTAAGGCCATGCTCAGGGCCATGGGCAGGCCCGCCTTCGGCCACAACCTGGTGGCCCTCTTCAACGACCTGGCCGAGCCCTGCGGCAACGTCAGCGACAGGCTGAGGTTCTGCGTTGGTTACCTGGACAAGTTATACTCCACAGCCCGCTACCCTGACGCCCTGGTGGAGGGGGTGCCCTTCGAGAGGTTCACCAGGGAGGAGGCGGCTGAGGCCCTCAACTGCGCCGGCCTCATTATCAGCTGGGTGAAGGGTTGCTCTCCATGTCGCTAGATGACATAATAAGGGCCAGGAGGGCCGAGAGGGAGAGGGTCATAGGCGAGCTCAGGGAGTACGCCTCCAGGCTGAGGGCGAGGCTCGGCAGGCTTAGCATGGCGCTCTACGGCTCCTACGCGAGAGGTGACTTCAACCTGTGGAGCGACGTCGACGTAATAGTGGTCTCTGAGCGCTTCAGGGACAGGGAGTTCGTGACCAGGTGCGTTGAGCTGAGCGACGCGCCCCCAAGGCTTGAGGCGATATGCTGGACCCCCGAGGAGGCAGCGAAGGCCCTTGGCAAGCCCTGGTGGCGTGAGGCCCTCAGGGAAAAGGTGGTAATAGTTGACGACTATGGTCTCTTCGGCGGGCAGGGCGAGTCATGAGGTATTGTTGCCCTCTTGTCGCCCAGTCCGCGACCCAGGCCTGCGGGCTGACGCCATGACCTGCAAGTGTTGAGGCCTCGGATGAAGCTTTTAACCCAAGCCCTTTACACCACTTCTAGGTGGTTACATGAGGCCCCTGTGGGTCGCGGTCCTGGCCGTCGTGATAGTGGTAGTCGTGGTGGCTGGCGCCTACGCCGCCCTCACGGCCAGCAGGCCCCCCACGGTTACCATAGGCACCATAGCTGTGGGCGCCTCAGCCTTCGACTCTTACTTAGCGGACCCCTCGATATCCAACGTCTCAGTTAAGGTCAACCGCGTCGCCTTCTCCCTCACACCATCGCTCTACGACGCCCTCATGAAGGGGGAGGTCGAGGTAGCCATACTCCCGGCCGACCTAGCCGGGCTCGCGCTGCTTAACAGCAACGACACCTACGTCATAGCCCTAGACTACTCGCTCTTCCAGGCCATAATCGTGCCCACTAACTCAACCATAACCTCGCCGGCCCAGCTGGGCGGCAAGACCGTCGCTATACCGGTGGGCACAGGCACCTACTACCTCTTCGAGGTCATGATGAAGGCCCTCTACAACCTCACGGTGTCAACAAATGAGACGGGGCCCAACGTGATTCACGTCATAAACGTGGCCCCGAGCGAGGTGATAGACGCCGTCGCGACTGGCTCAGCCCAGGCTGGCGTCATATGGCAGCCCATGGTGGCGATAGCCCAGACGCAGTACCACATGAGGGTCCTCGCCACCTTCCAGCAGCTCTGGCAGAACATGACTGGTGAGCCCACAGCCCCGTTCCTGGTTTGGGTAGCGACCTCAAAGGTCGTCAACGACAGGCCCCTCCTGCTCAAGGTCCTGAGGCTCCACGCGGAGGCGGCCTACGCCTGGGACCACAACGAGACCCTGGCCGTGATAGCCCTCGAGAGGCTCTACAACGTGCCCCCGCAGGCTGCCCTCCTGGTCTGGGCCATGACTAACGACACCCCTGCCTCCCCCTGCATAACCCAGCAGGGCTACCAGGAGCTCGTCTCAGAGTGGCAGTACCTGGTCAAGGTGGGCTTCCTCAGCTCAATGCCTAATACCTCCAGGGTGCTGACGTGTAGCGACCTGGGGCTGAACCCTTGAGGGCCTCCAGGGCCGCAGGCTACCTGCTCGCGACCATCATAGTTGGCCTCGTGTGGCAGCTGGCCTCATGGGCCTCAGGCGGCCTTATACCCGGCCCCGCCCCCGCGATAACTTACCTGGCAGGCCACCCAGGGCCAGCCCTGGACGCAGTGGCGCTGACCCTCATTGACGCCGTGGGAGGCTACGCCATCGCCGCCTCCCTGGCCATCCTGGGCCTGGCGATCTATGAGCTGGGGGGCCTGGGGGAGCCCGTAGTCGAGTCCCTCAGGGAGGTGCTCCACAGCGTGACCCCAGTGGCCTGGAGCCTCGCCCTGCTGATCCTGCTGGGGTTCTCGAGCAGGGCGGTCCCAATACTTGTTAGCGGCCTCTCCGCCTTCCCCCCGCTCATGACGTCGCTCATAGAGGGCCTCAAGGCCTCCAGGGCGCGGTTCGGCGACCTGGCCGCCGCCCTCAGGCTCAAGGGGATGAGGAGGATGGCCTACATAGACCTGCCGGCCTCCGTGCCCTACTTCATATCGGGCTCAAGGTCAGCCATAGGGGTGGCGCTCATAGTCTCACCTGTGGCCGAGGCCTTCGGCACCGCAGGCGGCATAGGGTACGGCCTCTACCTCTTCTTCCAGCTTCACGACTACGCGGCCTTCGTGGCCTGGTCCCTCCTGCTAGTATTGGTAATGATAGTCATAGACGCGGCCGCCCTCGGCCCGCTTGAGAGGTGGTCAAGGAGGTGGATGGAGTAGCCGTAGAGCTGAGGAACGTCAGCAAGTCCTTCGGCAGGGCCAGGGTGCTCGACTCTGTGAGCCTCGTAGCGAGGCGCGGCGAGGTGCACGTGATAGTGGGGCCCAACGGGGTCGGGAAGACCACGCTCCTGAAGATAATAGCTGGGGTCCTGAGGCCGGACTCGGGCGAGGTGATAGTCAGGGGCTCCGTGTCCCTGGTGCCCCAGGGCGACTCCCTGCTCCCCTGGAGGACAGCGCTCAGGAACATAACCCTCCCCCTTGAGCTGAGCGGCCTTGACGGCGTGAAGGCGAGGGAGGCCGCCAGGAGGGTAGCCGAGGGGCTAGGGATATCGAGGTACCTTGACATGTACCCGAGGGAGCTGAGCGGAGGCACCAGGAGGAAGGTGGCCATAGCCAGGGCGCTGGTCACAAACCCTGACGTCCTCCTCCTCGACGAGCCCTACAACGGCCTTGACGTGGACTCCGTCAGGTCGCTCAACGAGACGATAAGGGGGCTTAGCTCAGGCGGGAGGACAATTATACTGGTGAGCCACCAGGTCGCGGAGGCGGCCGAGGTGGCGGACTCCTTCACGGCCATAACCGGTAGGCCGGGCAGGGTGACGGCCTCAATGGACGTCAGGGGCCTGGGGCCTGACGAGAGGGCCAAGGCCATGAAGGCGGCCCTGGAGGTGGGCTGAGTGGCGCTTAGGGACCTCAGGGCCTACCTTGAGCTCCTGGAGTCCAAGGGCATGCTGAGGAGGGTCAGGGCGCCCGTCTCGCCTGTCCTCGAGATCCCTGAGGTGCTGAGGAGGGTCATGAGGTCGAGGGGACCCGCCGTTCTCTTCGAGAACGTCCAGGGCCACCCCGGCTGGAGGGTGACAGGCAACATATTCTGCTGCGAGGAGGCGGTGGCCCTCGGGCTGGGGGTGAGCTCACTTGACGAGCTTGGCCAGAGGATGCCGACCCCTGCCTCCCTGACCAGGACGGACGTGACTACGCTCCTTAGGTACGCCTCCTACCTCCCCAGGGAGGCCAGGCCTGACTTCGAGGAGAGGCCAGACATGAGGCTCACGGACCTGCCCGCCTTCAAGTCGTGGCCAAAGGACGCGGGCAGGTACCTTACCTACGCCCTTGTCGTACACAGGGAGAGGGGCGAGCTGGGCGAGTCGACGAACTTCGGCGTGTACAGGGTGATGATAGTAAACGAGAGGGAGGCGGTGGTACACTGGCAGACCTACAAGAGGGGCTACGCAGAGCACCTGAGGGCTATAGAGAGGGGCGAGACGAAGGTCCCCGTGGCCCTAGTCATAGGGGCCGACCCAGGGACCCTGCTGGCGGGGGCCATGCCAGCCCCCTACCCCCTTGACAAGTACCTGGTGGCTGGGGCGCTCAGGGGCGAGGGGGTTGAGGTAACAACGCTCCCCAACGGGATCAGGGTGCCAGCCCACGCCGAGGTGGTCCTCGAGGGCACGGTGGACCTCTCTGACCTGAGGGAGGAGGGGCCCTTCGGCGACCACGTGGGCTTCTACGACAAGCCCGACAGGCGCTTCCCCACGTTCAGGCTTGAGAGGGCCTACGCCAGGCCAGACCCCATATACTACGGCACGGTCGTCGGCAGGCCCCCCATGGAGGACTCGATCATAGCCAAGGTCGCGGAGAGGGCCTTCCTGCCCCTGCTCAGGTCGCTCTACCCGGAGGTCGTGGACTACTCCTTCCCTCCCTCCGGCTGGGCCCAGGGGCTGGCCGTAGTCTCAATAAGGAAGACCATGCCGGGCCAGGCGGTCAGGGTGGCAATGGGCCTCCTGGGCCTCGGCCAGTTCTCCTTAACCAAGGTAATCATAGTGGTAGACGCCGACATAGACCCCCACGACATGGATCAGGTGACGTGGGCGTTCTCAACGTTCGTCGACCCCTCAAGGGACATCATAGTGGTCCCCCAGGCCCCAGCCGACGAGCTAGACATTGCCTACCTGCCGAGGAGGAGGGTGGGGAGCAAGCTGATAGTAGACGCCACTAGGAAGCTGAGAGACGAGAGCGGCGCTGAGCCGCCTGAGGAGCTGAGGCCCGACGAGGAGACCGTGAGGCTTGTTGACAGGAGGTGGGCGGAGTACGGGCTCTGAGCTGAGGAGGTACCTCCTGGCCACAAGGCCCTACTCGCTCCTCAACAGCGTCGCCAGGGCCGTGGTGGGGGGAGTTATGGCAATGAGCTACTACGCGGGCTTCCGCCCGCTTCCAATAGCGTTAACGGCCCTGGTAGCGCTTGGCGTCGCGGCCTTCCAGGCCTCAGAGAACGTTCTCAACGACTACTATGACGTTAAGAAGGGCGTCGACGCGCCAGGGGCTCCAGCGACCCTTCACAGGCTTCACAGCGTCTACGGCCTTGGCCTTAGCCTGAGGCAGGTCAGGGACCTGGGCATCTCCCTGCTAGCCTTTGGCGTAGCCCTGGTGATCATAGCCACCGTGGCCTTCAACAGGCCCCTGCTGCCCCTGATCCTGGCCGTAGGCGCCCTGCTCCTCATATCGTACACGGGGCCCGGGGGCCTGAAGTACAGGGGCCTCGGGGAGCTTGACGTCTTCATGACGGCAATACTGATGGTAGTCGGGAGCGCCTACACAGTCTCGGGGAGGCTCAGCTGGTGGGAGGCAGCGCTCTCAGTGCCTATGGCGCTCCTGACGGCCTCGGTGGTCCTGGCCGACAACCTGAGGGACTACGAGTGGGACAAGGCCCACGGGGTCAGGACGCTGCCCGTCAGGGTCGGCAAGGGCATGGGGAAGGCCATTTATGCCGCCATGGTTCTGCTCGCGCTCGCCCTGCCCCCCGTCATGCTGTGGCCCTGGGGGCTCCTCGTTGAGGCCTCCCTGCCCCTCGCGCTGCTCTCAATACTTCACGTGGCCGAGGTCTACGACCTAGGTCTCAGGAGGGCCGTGAGGTTCAGGTTCTATGTAACTATAACCTTCGCGTCGCTGTACGCGGCCTCCATCGCCTTGGCGCACTAGGCCAGGGCATCGAAGGGTCGCCTTAAAGCGAGCTCATCGGCGATGCCGTGAGGTCACGTTTACACCTGAATGCCTCTAGGGTCCACGATCACAATCCCTGCTGAGCGACCTCTGAGAGGCCTGCACAACTCTATGTTGACTAGGGCCATAAAAGGCTCAGGGTTACCTATAATGGCAATAGTTGCCATCTTGGCCATGGCGGCCTGAGGACGAGGTAATACTTTCATCTAGACTTTTAAGCAGCCCTAAACCTATAGCCAGTTAAGCGGTGATGCCCGTAAGTTGAAACGACGCCGAAGGCGGCTGTTCTACACCCTTCAGGCCGCGTCGCTCGCGGCCTCCCTTGCATGGACCCTTGCCACGCGCGACCTCTCCCTGACAGGCCTGGTCGGGCCGCTGTTGGCCTCGCTTGCTGACGACATAGCTCTTGCCCTAGCGTCGCTGTTGGCCTGGCTGCTGTGAAGCCTTTTTCAGGCCTCAAGCCTTTCTGCACCAGCCCTTATTTACATCTTTCATCGCGTGCTCAAGCTGGTATTAGGTTAAATTCCTGTCAGCCTCCCCTCTGGTGGGAACGACCTTGACCGTGAGCTTCCCCAAGGGCTTCCTCTTCGGCTGGTCCCAGGCGGGCTTCCAGTCAGAGATGGGCACGCCCGGCAGCGAGGACCCCAACAGTGACTGGTACGCCTGGGTGCACGACCGGGAGAACATAGCGTCTGGCCTGGTGAGCGGCGACCTGCCCGAGAACGGGCCGGGCTACTGGGGCAACTACCGCAGGTTCCACGACGCTGCCCAGGCCATGGGCCTGAGCGCCGCGAGGATAGGGGTTGAGTGGAGCAGGATATTCCCTAAGCCGACGTTTGACGTCAAGGTCCACGCCGACGTCAGGGGCGAGGAGGTAGTCTCGGTTGACGTAAGCGAGCAGGCCCTTGAGCAGCTCGACAGGCTCGCCAACAGGGAGGCGGTGAACCACTACAGGGAGATGTTCTCAGACCTCAGGTCTAGGGGCATAACGTTCATACTTAACCTCTACCACTGGCCCCTCCCCCTGTGGCTTCACGACCCCATAGCGATCAGGAGGGGGAACCTCTCAGCGCCCTCAGGCTGGCTTGACGTCAGGACGGTCGTGGAGTTCGCCAAGTTCGCCGCCTACGTGGCGTGGAAGCTTGACGACCTAGTCTATATGTACTCAACTATGAACGAGCCAAACGTGGTCTGGAGCCTCGGCTTCACTCAGCCCAAGTCCGGCTTCCCGCCGGGCTACCTGTGCTTCGAGTGCTCTGGGAAGGCTATGAAGAACCTCCTGCAGGCCCACGCCAGGGCCTACGACGTAGTCAAGTCCATGACTAAGAAGCCCGTCGGCGTGATATACGCCACGGCCGACTGGACCCCCCTCACGGAGAGCGAGGCCGACAGGGCGGCCGCTGAGGCGGCAAAGGCCGCTGACAGGTGGGCCTTCTTCGACATGCTCTCAAGGAGCTCGCCGAGGGACGACCTGAGGGGGAGGCTGGACTGGATAGGGGTCAACTACTACAGCAGGCTCGTGGTCAGGGCAGGCAGGAACGGCTTCCAGGTGATCCCTGGCTACGGGTTCGCCTGTGAGCCCAACTCCGTCAGCCCCGCCGGGAGGCCATGCAGCGACTTCGGCTGGGAGTTCTACCCAGAGGGCCTCTACCACGCCCTCAAGGACTACTGGGAGAGGTACCGCCTGCCGCTCATGGTCACAGAGAACGGCATAGCTGATGAGGGGGACTACCTGAGGCCCTACTACTTGGTCTCGCACGTCTACCAGGTGCACAGGGCCATGCAGGAGGGGGTCAACGTCATGGGCTACCTGCACTGGTCCCTGGCTGACAACTACGAGTGGGCCTCAGGCTTCAGCAAGAGGTTCGGCCTCCTGATGGTCGACTACGAGACCAAGAGGCTGTACTGGAGGCCCTCGGCCTTCATATACAGGGAGATAGCCAAGAACAACGCCATAACTGACGAGGTAGAGCACCTCAACAGGGTCCCGCCCCTGAGGCCTCTAAGGAAATAAAAAGTCTAAAGAAACTATATTTTCTTTTTATCTGCCTCTCCTTAGGAGCACTACGACCAGTGCCGCGACCAGTAAAACTATCACTAGGGACAGGGCTACAACGCTATAAATCCCGACGCCTACGCGCTTGGTCACGGTCGCCGTTGACGTCGCTGTAAGAGCGGACGTTATTGTGGAGGTTATCGTTGAAGTTACCGTAGCTGTTGAAGTGGTAGTGCTCGTGACCGTGGTCACCTGCCTCGGCGCCACCAGGAAGCCGTAAGAGTACACCTTGTACCAGGCGCTCACGTTAACGTCCACGGGCGGCCACTGAACGGAGCTGTACTCCATACCAAGCTCAATATCATTTAGGTAGAGCTGGTCGAAGCTGTAGTTAGAGACCTGGGACCAGAGCAGGGAGGCGTCGCTGAATATACTGTTAAGGGGCACTGCTATGGAGCCGTTGCCCAGGGGCGGCGTCAGCACGAAGGCCATGTAGGTCCAGGGGAAGTGGAGCGCCATGTAGGCCTGCCACGTGGCGTTGACGACCCTGCCGTCCACCATGGTTGGTATGTAGAAGGTTGCGTTAGGCCTTGAGTAGCCAGCCGGGTTGAACCCGGGGCTGTGGTAGAACCACACCATTATCTCGAGGTCATCCGCGCCGACCGAGGAGGGCTCGTAGGACCTGGTCAGCCACATGTCGAAGGAGAAGTCGCCGCGCCCGTTAGGGAAGCCCAGGGAGTAGTTAATGTAGGCAACTATGAGCGGCAGGTCGCCGACCTTGGCCGGGAGCTGAAGGTAGGGGCTCTGGCCCGTTATGATCCGCCCCCACGGCTTATACCCATAGATGATCTCAGGGTAGCCCATCACGGTGTCGTAGACGTTTGTGGCTGTGGCGTTGTAATTCACTATTGAGGCGAAGAAGCCATCGCCACACGCCCTAACCGTCACCTCGCCGCTGCCAGATCTTGTGTTCCACGCGTCAGGCGTTATGACAACGCTGACGCCAGAGGCGAAGGTTAAGTTGTACTGAGAGTACTGCCCGCCAGGGGCCTGGGAGAGCGTCACGCAGGGCACAATCTCAAGTGTTGTGGCGTTAACTGGGGGCATGAGCCCTACGTACTCCCAGGGACCGTCGCCCAGCGTTGTAACGTAGGCTGAGGCTGCGGGGCTTAGAGATGACGCTAACGGGGCAGCGGCGGCCAGCAGAGTAAAAATACAAAGAAAAAGAAGGAAAAGGGACCTCAAAGAAAAACACCTGAGGTCGGCTTGGGAGTTACCTCCTCATGACGGCCCAGACTATCAGCCCGACCACTATGGCTGTCACGACGACAGCTATGGCAATGTAGGTCGTTGAAGTCACCAGCTTGGTCACTGTCGTGGTCAGGGTGCTCAGCGTTGACGAGACTACCGTGGTGACCGACGTGACGGTGGTCGTCGAGACTGAGGTCGTCGTGGTCGTAGTGGTCGTCGTGGTTGTTGTGGTCGTGGCCGTCGTGTAGGTGACGGTTATGGGCTTAGGCGTAGTCGTGGTGACCGTGACGCCCTTCGGGTGCAGGTGAACAAGTACGTAGGCGTTGCCTGGGTTGTCCCATGGGGCAGGCGGGAAGAGGTAGCCTGTGGTCTCGTTGGGCCAGCCGGCCCAGTACGTCGTCGAGTACTCATACCAGATGCCGTTGGTCATGAGAGGTATGACAGGAGTGTAGTTCATCCAGATCGTGAGGACCTGGTCGTAGAGCGGCATGAGGGCGCTCATGTTATCAGGGTTAATGGTGAATATCTCCCTCAGGTCATTGTAGGCTGTCCAGGCGGCGCTGTTGTTGAACCTCTCCATGTCAGCCCATGCCCAGCTCCCTACCGGGGCCGTGCCTATGGTGTAGAAGTAGTACTCATACCAGGTTGCTGGTATCACGCCAGCCCAGCTCCACATAAGTGACATCGAGTACTCGCCCATGGCGACCTCTGTGTACCACTGGCTGTACGTCGGGAACACCGTGGAGGCCTCAATGCCTATCTTTGACAGGTTCTGGGCTATGAGGTCAGCGTCCTCCATCCAGTCGGTCCAGCCGTAGGGCACGATTATGGTGGCGTTCACAACTGCCCCGTTGGGCATGACCCAGTAGCCCTGGGAGTTCTTGTGCCAGCCGTACTCGCTGGCCACCTGCTGCATGAGCAGCTGGGCCTCAGTCAGGTTGAACGTCCAGCCGTACCTCTGGATTATCGACATGTTTATGTACTTGCCCCAAGCTCCGTAATACACGTTATACGGGCTGAGCAGGCCGAAGCCGTTGCTGATGTTGCACGGGAGCTCCTGGCCGTTCTCCCCTACCGCGGCCAGCTGGGAGGTGTTTATGGCGTAGGCTATGGCCCTCCTGACCAGGGTTATGTTGTAGGGCGGGTACTCATTGTTTATCAGCAGGACCACGCTGGGCCCATACTGAAGGTTCCACGGCGGATGAGTGAAGTACGTGTAGACGTTATAGCTCTGCAGCTGCCATACGTTCGTCAGGAAGTAGCTCCCCCAGTCCAGCTCATAGGTCTCGAACATAGATATGGCCTGCGGGTTTGACGTTATCACTAGGCCTGCAACATATTCAGGGGCGTACATGCCGTTGGCAGGGACACCCCAGATGTTCCAGCCCCACCAGTTATCCCACCTAATGAAAACTATTTCACTTGGCGTGTAGGCGTAGACCCTGTAGGGGCCGTCGCCTATTATCTGGGTCACATTGGGCGACCATGAGAGCGGGTTCCACTTAGTTGGATTTGCGAAGAAGGCGCTCAGGTTGGGGTAGAACTCGTGTAGAGGCACTGTATCATAGGAGTAGCTGGTTAGTATGGAGATCATTGTGCCCCACGGCGGTGACGATGGCGAGCTGTTGAATATTATCATAACCTCCTTTTCAGTAACTGGAGTTATGTTCAGTATTGAGCCAGGCCCTCTTGAGAACATCCAGGACCAGGAAAGCCCTGTGAAGTACTTAGCGAGGTAGAGCGTGAACACGACGTCATCAGCTGTGACAGGGTAGCCGTCCTGCCACGTCGCGTTGGGCCATATCCATATCTCGAGGGCCGCCCTGTCAACCGTGCCCGTGGCGTTAGGCCCGTAGACAAGCGACGCGGGCACGGTGACCGAGGTAACTGTGAAGTTCTCCCCGAGGGCAGGGTAAAGGCTGCCAGTGACAGGCGAGAAGAGGAACAGGGGCAGGTAGACCATGCTCTGCAGGTAGTCGTCGAGCTGGCCGTTGGAAGGTGAGAACGGGTTAAGCGATGTTATGGGTCCCCAGACGGCTCCTCCCATGTAGACGGTCTCGCTCCTGGGCAGCGCTATAAGCGATGGCGTCTGGGCCCTGACCTGTGCCAGGCCAGCCGCGGGCGCCGCGAAGCCTACGAGGAAGGCGAGTAAAAGCAGGACCGCTACGAGGCCGAGTACGAGTCTTCTCAAGTTGTTCGCCAATGTATACTATATAGTGTATGAATTTAAGCTTGTCTTTCGCTACACGAAAGTACACCTTATTAATCTCCGCTTGGCTGTTAGGACAAGCGGGTAAGAGGATGGCGTCCTTATCGCCGTTCGTGAAGCACGCCCTATACAAGGCCCTGTACTACGCGCTCACCTGGTTCGTGGCCGTCTCCTTCGCCTGGTTCATACCGCGCCTGCTGCCCTATAACGCTGTCGAGATCACTGTGGCCAGCATGGAGAGGTCCCTAGCGGCCAGCGGCTCCATGGTCTCACCGCAGGAGTACAAGGAGATGGTGAGCTACATCGAGGGGCTCTTCGGGGCCAACGAGCCCCTCTGGCTTCAGTACGTCAACTTCTGGAAGGACCTCCTCCACGGCAACTTCGGCCCCTCCATAGCGTTCTTCCCAGCCACGGTCAACCAGGTCATAGCCAGGTCTCTTCCCTACGACCTGGTCCTCATAATACCGTCGACCGTGGTGGCCTGGGTCATAGGTAACCTCCTCGGGGCCCAGATAGGCTACAGGAAGACCGGGACCCTTACTGACAGGGCCTCCATGGTGGCCTTCGTGGCCTTGAACAACATACCGTTCTTCGTCCTCGGCCTCATACTGATCATGGTCTTCGCGGTCGAGCTCCACTGGGTCCCGGCCACCGGCTACACGTACTCGGCAATACCTAGACTGAGCTGGACGTACATAAAGATATTCCTGAAGTACTGGATAATGCCGTTCCTCTCAGTCACACTGGTCTCCCTGGGCGGCTGGGTCCTCGGCATGAGGCAGCTCATAATAAACGAGAAGAACAGCGACTACATGAACTACGGCGAGGCCCTCGGGCTGCGCGGCTCGATACTTGCGAGGTACGCCATGAAGAACGCCTTCCTGCCCCAGATAACGGGCCTCGCGCTCAGCCTGGGCACGGTGGTCGGCGGCTCCTACGTCCTTGAGTTCATATTCGGCTACCCCGGCATGGGCTACATCATGGGCGTGGCGGCCACGGAGAACGACTACATAACGGTGGCAGGCGTGTTCGTGATAATAGCGACCGTGGTGCTCCTCGCCAACTACATAGTTGACATCCTTTACAGCGTCCTGGATCCAAGGGTCAGGGCCGCTGAGGTAGGCACGTGAGGCGAGGCGTTTGAGCAGGAGGCTCCCGAGGCCGCGGAGGGCGGCGGGCCCGCAGGGGGTTTGGAGCCCCCTGCTGGGCTCGCTTGTCAGGGAGAAGTTTTTCATGGGAGGGCTTATCATAATCCTGGCCGTAGCCCTCATGGGCCTGCTGGCCCCTTACGTCGCCCCCTCCAAGAACTTCCTTGCCACTGTTGGGCCGCCTAACCAGCCCCCCTCGTTGAAGTACCCGCTGGGGACGACGGGCTTCGGCCAGGACGTCCTGTCCCAGCTCCTCTTCGGGACCCGCAATACACTGTTTGTGGCTACTGTAGCAGCGCTGATAGCGACCCTTATAGGGCTGGCCCTCGGCGTCATAGGGGGCTTCCTAGGGGGAGCGGTTGACGCCGTCTTCAACTTCCTCACCAACACGTTCCTGGTCATACCGACATTCACGATACTCCTGCTGATAGCGACCATAGTGAAGCACCCGAGCCTTCAGCTCGAGGCCATAATAATAGGGGCCTTCGGCTGGCCATGGGGCGCCAGGGCGTACAGGAGCTTCGCCCTAAGCATGAGGAGCAGGGACTACGTAACCGTCGCCAGGCTCAACGGCATGAGCGGGCTCAACATAGCCCTGACGGAGGTCCTGCCCCAGATGCTCCCCTACATAGCTATAATGCTCGTCATGACCCTCAACGGGTCCCTCATGGCCGACGTGGGGCTCGACGCCATAGGTCTGGGCCCTGGGAACACCATAACCCTCGGCCTCATGCTGAACTACGCGTGGGGCTGGGGGGCACTGGTCTACAACTGGTGGTGGTGGTGGCTGCCGCCTGTCTTAGTTATCATACTCATAGCCACGTCCCTCACGGCAGTAGCCATGGGCATGGACAGGGTGTTCAACCCGAGGCTGAGGGGGACATGAGATGAAGCTGCTTGAGGTGAAGGACCTGAGGGCCTACTACTTCACGCCCCAGGGCCCAGTGAGGGCAGTTGACGGAATCTCCTTTGACCTGGAGGAGGGACAGGTTCTGGGCATAGTTGGTGAGAGCGGCAGCGGGAAGAGCACGCTGGGCAGCGTGCTGGCGAACGTCATAAGGCCCCCGCTGAGGCTGGTCTCGGGCCAGGTCCTCTACAGGGGCTCCAACATCTACTCAATGGACCCCGAGAAGCTGAGGCAGCTGAGGGCGAGAGGGATATCAATAATACCCCAGTACGCCATGAACGCCCTCAACCCCACGAGCAGGGTGAGGGACATAATAAGGGACCTCCTCCTGTCCCATGACGCGTCCTCCGACGAGCTCAACTACAGGCTGAAGCTAGCCAGGGAGAGGGCCCTACAGCTGGGCCTGCCGCCCTGGGCCCTTGACAGGTACGCGATAGAGCTGAGCGGGGGCATGAGGCAGAGGGTCACCATACTGATAAGCACCCTCCTGGACCCCGAGGTCCTGATAGCTGATGAGCCCACGAGCGCCCTCGACGTGGTGGTCCAGAGGCTCGTCATACAGTACCTCAAGGACCTGTTGGACAGCGGAGCCGTGAAGTCAATGATATTTATAACCCACGACATAGCCCTCATCAATGAGGTGGCCACTGACCTCCTGGTGATGTACGGGGGGCAAGCAGTAGAGTACGGGCCTGTTGACGAGGTGCTGGGGGACCCCAAGCACCCCTACACCAAGGGCCTTATGATCAGCATACCCGAGCCTGGAGTCAGGATAGTCAAGAGGCCCCTGACAGGCCTGAAGGGGGAGCCGCCGTCCCTCCTGAGCCCGCCCAGCGGCTGCAGGTTCCACCCGAGGTGCCCATTAGCTATGCCGATATGCTCGAGCGAGGAGCCTCCAGTAGTAAGCGTTGGGGGCAGGCGCCTGGTGAAGTGCTGGCTCTACAGGGGTGAGAGGGGTTGAGCGGGGAGGTCCTCTACGAGGTTGACCGCCTGACCAAGGTCTTCAGCACGGGCTTCTTCAGGACCACCAAGATCTACGCCCTGAACAACGTCTCATTCAACGTCATGGAGGGCGAGATACTTTCAATAGTTGGCGAGAGCGGCAGCGGGAAGAGCACGTTACTCAAGGTGCTCCTCAAGGCCCTGAAGCCGACCTCTGGCAGGGTCCTCTACCGCGGGGTCCCGCTTGAGAGGTGGGACAACAGGAGGTACTGGAAGGAGGTCCAGGCCGTCCTACAGGACCCCTACTCTTCGTTCAACCCCTTCTACAGGGTCAGCAGGCCGCTCCTGATGGCCGCAAAGACCTACATGCCCGAGGCCTCTGAGGCTGACAGGCTGAAGGCCGTGAGGGAGGCCCTGGAGTTCGTTGGCCTCAACCCAGACGAGATCCTTGACAAGTACCCCCACCAGCTCAGCGGGGGCCAGCTACAGAGGGTCATGATAGCCAGGGCGCTTGTCATAGGGCCCAAGGTCCTCCTAGCTGACGAGATAGTCTCGATGATTGACGCCTCCCTCAGGGTAAACATCCTTAACCTGCTCTACAAGCTCAAGAAGGAGACCGGCATGTCAGTGCTCTTCGTGACACATGACCTCAGCCTGGCCTCATACATAGCCGACAGGATACTCATACTTTACAAGGGGGAGGTCATGGAGTACGGCGACGTAGAGGCGGTCTACAGCAGGCCCTTCCACCCCTACACGCAGCTGCTCATGAAATCCATACCGCTGGTCTCAAGGAGGTGGACGGGCCGCATAACGAGCACAACAATAGAGTTCAAGACAGGCTACATAAGGGGCTGCGTCTTCGCCGACAGGTGCCCGCTGGCCACCGACGTCTGCAGGGCCACTAAGCCGGGCCTGGCCCAGGTGGAGCCTGACCACTACGCGGCCTGCCACTACGCCTCCAAGAGCGCCGGGCTGTGGAAGGGGATATAGGGTCTTGAGCCCGCGGGCCCTGCCCCTGTTAGCTGTCCTCATCCTCTTAGCCCTGGCAGTCGCCCCTCAGGCCTCGGCCCAGTGCATGATCTGCTACCCGATGATATCAAACGCCAGCTACACGCTGTTCTCCTACGCGGTGCTCAATAACTACAACGCCTATTTCATGAAGCTCCCGCAGGGCGCCACAACGATGATATCGCCCATGCTGTGGAACCTCGTAGGGGGCAACGGGAACGTCACGATGGTCCTCAGCGATGGTCACCTTGCAGTTTACGTAAACATAACGGGCGTGGTCAGGGCCCTCAGCTTCACTCCGGTCGTCGGCTTCCCTGACATAATGTACGGCGACTACTCCTGGGGGCCCTTCTACACCATGACGTCAACTTACAGCTTCCTCAGGCTCCCCATGCCTACAGGCCAGGTGCCCAGCCTGTGGTCCATTGTTAACTACTCCCTGTCGCTGAGGGAGGGAAGCTACAACGACTTCTCCTATGACATATGGCTCGTGAGGCACCCCGGCGCCACCTCGCTTGGGCCGAGCGACGTGGAGCTGATGCTCTGGATGTACGCTAACCAGTCCCTGGCGGGCCTGCCCTACTGGGTCACCTGGCATAGCGTGACCATGCCTACAATCATAGATGGGCAGCTGGAGAACCTGTCATACCAGGTCTTCATACTCCCCAGGAACGGCGGCCCCTCGGGCTGGATGCTGATAATACTGGTACCCGAGCTCAACTACAGCGAAGGCGCCTACCACGGCCTCACGCGCGGGGTCTTCGGCGTCAACCTCAGGGACCTCATATCGACGGCCGTCAACATAGTAGGCGAGTTCAACGGGACCCAGTGGGAGTCAGGCCTCTACCTGAGCGTGATCCAGCTGGGGGCCGAGGTGGACGCCTCAGGCAACGGCACCATGTTGATGAACTTCACGGTCTACAGCTGGGACCTCTGCGGTAACTTCAGCGCCACCCAGACCTACACGGTCACGCAGACGGTGACCAGGACCGTGACCTCAACTCTGACGTCCGTTTCGACCACGACCCTGACGAGCACGGTTAACAGGACCCTCTACTCGACTGTGACGGAGGTAGTGAAGGAGGTCCTGCTTACGCCCATTATCGTGGCGGCGGCCGTGGCCGTCATAGCCGTGGCCGCCGCAGTTGCCCTAACGGTTAGGATTAGGAGGGGCTGAAAAAGGCCTTACTTTATGGTCAGCCCGTAAAGGGCTGCGCAGAGGGCGTAGCCCAGCCTCTCGCAGAGCACGTACCTTGAGGTGAGCTCCCCCTGGTGGGACCAGTCGTACCTAACCTCCTTAGCCTGTGCCATTCTCACTCTCACCCAATCTTAGTTTCTTTTCTGAGGCTTAAAAATGTGTGTAGGGGTCATTTTATTAAACAAAATAGACAAAAAAGAATCACAAAATGTATACAGCCTGTCCCACAGCGAGGGCTACGCGCCCCGGCGGTATGACAAGCTTGACGCGCCCCTCGCCCCTCCTCTCAAGGAGGGCCCTGACCCAGTGCCTGTTCTCGTTGCTCACGAAGGCCCTTCCCCTGAAGGCCGTGACCGTGACGCCGGAGAGGCCAACTAGGTCGTTGGGCGACGGAGGCAGGAGCCTGAGGCCCGTGCACCCATACGCAACGTCCCTCACGACCTGCCTTGAGGCCTCGGGCTGATGATATGTGAAGTAGTACATGTAGCCCGTCAAGGGGAGGGCGTAGACGTGTCCCCTCCCCCTCTCGGCCTCATAGGCTAGAACGAGCCTTCCTCCCTTGCTGACGCCGTAGGCCAGCGGCCTCGCGCCCGAGATGTCTGACTCCCTCAGGGCGGGCAGCACTGGATAGGCCCAGGGCCTCCTGTGCGACCTTGATGATACCAGCCCTCCGTACTCTATGACGTTGAACTCGGCCGGCTCAGGGCTCACGTCAGGCCTGAGGCCAAGGAGCTCGAGGTCCCTCCTCTCCCTGATAGCCCTGGCCAGGGCCCCTCCCGTGACCACCAGGCTTACTCCCCCCTCAAGCAGGCCCCTGAGGTCGACCGCGTCGAGGACGCCCTCGGTTATCAGGGCGCAGTCACTATCGCCCGGCCTCCCGAAGGACAGGGGCACCCCGGCCTCGGCCAGGAGGTCAGGGGCGTAGTCGTCGTGGGGCTGGGGGTAGGCGGTCTGAACGGGCAGGACCTTAACGCCGAGGGTCTGCCCCAGAGGTCCCTCAAGGGCTGGCCTCAGGGACCTGAGCTCCTCGGTGAAGGCCTTCACGTGCTCCCTCCTTGACTCGTCAAGTACCTCAGTCCCCTGGTACAGGGTCACCTCCTCGACGCCTGAGAGCGCTGAGTACCTGAGCTGGTACCTGAATAGGTCGACCGAGATGGGCACGCCGTTGAAGTAGCCCGAGTAGCTGTCGAACCAGGCCCCGACCACCTTGCTCCCTGAGAGCTCGTTGACAAGCCTGACTATTACGAGGGACCCATAGCTCGCCGTCCCCTCCCTTGACTCCGTGCCCACGTATATGCCGTCGAAGAGCCCTGCGAGGCGACCTATGTCAAGGCCCCTGAGGTAGAACTGCTCCCTCCACTCGGCCACCTTGAGGACCACCCTGGCCCTTGGGTTTACGTCCCTTGCGGCCCTCACGACCTCCTCTGAGGCCCTGTAGAGCAGCTCCGAGGAGTAAGCTGCGTGCCTGAGCCTTGCAGCCTCGTCAAGGAGCAGGTCGCCCTCCTCTACCCCCTCAACGTCGTCAACGCACCAGTTGGCCCAGAAGTCATCTATTAGGACTGTGTCGAAGAGCCCCGCCAGCTCGGCCATGGCCTTGACGTAGACCTCCATGTTCCTCCTGTCGCTCAAGCACCCCGTCACCTGCCACCTGCCGTGCCTGCCCATCCCCTGTCCCCAGGTGCCTATGGCCAGCCCTCCCTGAACGTCAAAGTCCTTCGACAGGGCGTCCCTCAGCCTTTCAATCACCTCAGGCCTGAGCGTGACGCCGTCCCTGTAGTTCTCCAGGTACAGCCTCTGGAAGCCCATCTCCTTGGCCCTGTCAATGAGCCTGGAGAGGAGGGCGCTGTCTGACGAGAGGCGCTCCGTGGAGTACCTGTTAACGTAAAGGGCCAGCCTCAAGGGTGAGGCCTCTTTACCCAGAGGCCTTCTAGCTATTAGGGGCTTTGGTTGCCTCACGCCACGATCAGGCCTGAGCACATCCTGAGGGCCAGGGAGATCGTGGCCAGGCTCTCCGTTGAGGAGAAGGTGGCCCAGCTCGAGGCCGTGCCCTTCACGCACTTCCTTGACGAGAGTGGGAGGTTCTCCGAGGCGAAGGCAGAGGAGATAGCAAAGTACGGCGTCGGCATAGTCAAGAGGGTCTACGGGAACGGGGCGTTCCTTGACAACGCCCAGATGGCCAGGGAGTTCAACAGGCTCCAGGAGTTCCTCGTCAAGAGGTCCACGGCCAGGCTCCCGGCCATGATCGAGGAGGAGGCGGCCGGAGGGCTCATGGCGCCAGGGGCCACAGCCTTCCCGTCGCCGCTGGCCATGGCCAGCACCTTTGACCCGGAGCTCATGTCAAGGGTGGCTGACATGATAGGCAGGCAGGCAAGGGCCCTCGGGGTGCACCAGGTCTTCTCCCCCGTGTTGGACCTATGCATCGACCCGAGGTGGGGGAGGTGCGAGGAGACCTTTGGCGAGGACCCCAGGCTCGCCGCCGCCATGGGCGTCAGCTACGTCAAGTCCGTCCAGGCCCACGGGGTTGCGGCCACCCTCAAGCACTTCGTGGCCTACGGCATGTCTGAGGGAGGGAGGAACGGGGCCAACAGCTGGGTCGGCGAGCTTGACCTCAGGAACCTGGCCCTCGTGCCCTTCGAGTCAGCGGTTAAGGAGGCCCGCCCCCTGTCAGTCATGGCCTCCTATAACGACGTTGACGGGGTGCCGAGCCACGCCAACGGGCTTCTGATAGATGGAGTGCTCAGGGGCGAGTGGGGCTTCGAGGGCTTCGTGGTATCTGACGCCGAGGGGGTTACCAGGCTCCTCTGGCTTCACAGGGTCGCCAGGGACGCTGAGGAGGCGGCCCTGCTGTCGCTCTCGGCCGGCATCGACGTTGAAAACAGCTATGCGCCCATGAGGGAGAGGATCTTCTGGTCCCTCGTGGAGGCCGTGAGGTCAGGCAGGCTGCCCGAGTACATACTTGACAGGCACGTGGAGAGGGTCGTGGCCGTGAAGGCGTCGCTCGGCCTCCTGGACAACCCATACGTGAGCTATGATGGAGGCCCTGTTGAGACAGCCGAGGACAGGGCCCTGGCAAGGGAGGCGGCCGAGAGGGCAATTATATTGCTCAAGAACGACGGCGTACTCCCCCTTAGCAGGGACTCGAGGATTCTGCTGACAGGACCTGGGGCCTCACAGCCCCTAGCCATGCTATTCGACTACCACCTCCAGGCGCACAGGGGCATCAGAAGACAGTTGACGCCAGTGGTCACGGTCCTCGAGGGCCTCAGGTCGCTGCTGCCCAAGCTGGACCACTGGCCCGTGAGCGGCTTCGCTTCGTGCAGAGACGAGGAGATAGAGGGCGCCAGGGAGGCGGCCAGGGGCCATGACGTGGTTGTGGCCGTCGTGGGCGAGAGGTCAGGGGGCTTCTGGCTTAGGGATAGCGAGGTCCTCTCGGGCGAGGGCGTTGACAGGGACCCGACGCTCCCTGAGTGCCAGCTCAGGCTGCTCAGGTCCCTCGCCAGCTCAGGGGCTAGGCTGGTGATAGTCCTCATCGCGGGCAGGCCCGTATCGCTGCCAGAGGATGTAATTAACGCCGCCTCAGCGGTACTCCTTACCTTCTACCCCGGCGAGGAGGGAGGTAACGCCATAGCCAGGGCCCTAGTGGGACTCGTAAACCCCTCAGGGAGGCTGCCTGTGACCATCCCCTCCTCCATAGGCGACATACCGGTCCGCCACGGCCTCCGCAGGTCCTCAGCATCAGACATAACTGTCAGAAGGCCAAGGCCCCTCTTCCCCTTCGGTCACGGCCTCAGCTACTCAAGGGTCACCTACTCAGACCTCAGGGCAGGCCTCGAGGGGGGCGTGCTGAGAGCCAGCCTGAAGCTCACTAACGAAGGGCCCCTGGAGGCTGAGGAGGTGCCCCAGCTTTACGTGTCGCCCCCTTCGAGGCTCTACGAGAGGCCCTCCCTTGAGCTGATAGGCCTCGGGAGGGTCCGCCTCGGGGTCGGCGAATCAAAGACCGTGAGCTTTGAGGTAGGCCTTGAGGCCCTCTCCGTCTACATGCCAGGAGGCCGCCTGCTGGTTCCAGCGGGCACATATGAACTCTACGCGGGCCCCTCGTCGGCTGACCTCAGGCTGAAGGCTGGGGTGGAGCTCAAGGAGGACCTGGAGCTGAGGGGCAGGGGAGGGGTTCTCTGGGCGGCTGCTAAGGCGCTGTAAGGGTTTACTTAAACAGGGAAAAAGACCTACTTTTCACATAGCGAAAGTAGTATTTAAAAGTGTCCTTAATACTGTATACCAGCGGCGAGAGGCCCGTGAGGAAGTTAGCCCTAGGCCTCGTGGCAACCGTCCTGTTGGCCCTGTCCCTCGTCGGCTTCCTGTCACCGTATTCTGGCGTCACGAGCGTCAGGGCCCAGACGCCTTCGCTAATAGCGCTGCCCTCCTCTCAGACGGTCTACGTCGGGGGCGTCACCTGGGGGCCCATAACTACCCTCAACCCGTTCTCAACAGCCAACGACATAGATGCCCTGGAGCTGGCCCTGGTATACCTGCCGTTCTTCCTGTGGTCTCCGACTACACAGCTGTACTACCCTGCCCTCGGGGAGAACTTCACAGTTACCTCGGTCACCGTGCCCGCGTCGCTTGTCTACGGGCCTAACGCCACGGGCACGGTTGACAGGGCGGCCCTCGAGATATGGATATGGCCCAACGCGACGTGGCAGGACGGCTACCCTGTCACAGCTGATGACGTCGTGTTCACCTACTACCTGGGCAAGTACTTCCCGTCCTTGGCCTGGGGCTGGATGTGGACCCCAGGCCCTGGAGCGATCCTTAACGTGACCCCAGTCAACGAGAAGGAGGTCATGTTCATATTCAACAGCACGCCTTCGTCGCCGCCGTGGGGCACCATACTTGCCATATTGACAAGCCCCTCGTACCCCGTCCTGCCTCTGCATGAGTTCTACCCCAACCTGAGCGCCTTCTTCGCCAACAGCACCAAGTGGAGCCCGCTCACCTGGAGCCCTAACGTGACCCAGATAATAGGCGACGGCCCCTACAGGGTCTACGCCTACACGCCGAGCGAGGTCGTTTTCATTAAGTGGGATAACTGGTGGGGCTGGAACATCTGGGACGTCCCTGCCAACGGCATGTACGCCCCTGAGTACGTCGCTGACGTGGTGATAACGTCAAACCCGCAGGCCATATCTATGTTCGAGACGGGAGAGATGACGTGGGGAGGTTACTTCATCACTAACGTCTGGTCTCTCGAGAGCCAGGGCATCTACACGTACCTCACTCATCCGCCGTGGAACCTGCAGGAGGGTCCATGGGTTATGCTGCTGATAAACGAGAAGTATCCGCCCTACAACATAACCCTGGTCAGGAGGGCCATAGCCTACGCCATAAACACCTCCCAGCTGGCCGCGGTAGGGGAGAACGGCCAGGAGGAGCCATGCAACATCAGCAATGGCTTCGGCTTCTTCGCCCCCTACAACATCTACTCAGAGGCGTGGGGCAAGTACATAAACATGTCGATAATCCAGAGGTACGGCTGGACGTTCAACCTGACTGAGGCCCAGCTGCTCATGCAGCAGGTGGCCAGCGAGTACGGCTGGCACAAGAACTCCCAGGGCTACTGGGTCATGCCCAACGGGGCAGTTGTGAACGCCACCATAATCGTGCCCTACGGCTGGACCGACTGGATGGAGGACGCTGACCTCATAGCCCAGAACCTGTCAAAGATAGGCATTGAGGCCTCCACGGTGTTCCCGACGTACAGCCAGTGGTACACAGAGGTCGCCATGGGCGAGTACTCGATGTCACTTATGTGGAGCTGGGCTGGCGTGATACCAGCAACCTGGTATGAGTACTACTTCTACACCATAGGCACGGCCCCGGTAGGGAGCTGGGCATGGGCTGACATGGAGAGGTTCAACAACAGCGCCGCCTGGACAGCCTACAATGACCTGAGGGAGATATTCACCATTAACCCTGATAACATGAGCGCCCTCATGCCGCTCTACGACCAGGTCCTCACGATCTGGATGAACTACACTCCTGTCATACCTCTCATGACCAACGGCATCTGGTATGAGTACTCGACGACGTACTGGGCCGGCTGGCCCAACGAGACCACAGGCTACCTCTTCCCGCCTGCCCCATGGGACAACCCAGGCAACGCCTACGTACTTGTTCACCTGCACCCGAAGGGCGTCACGGTCACCACGACTACGCCTAAGCCCATAACCGTCACCTACACGACGGCCACGACCACAACAACCACGACGACCACTACGACCACGACGACCTCAGTCTCGACGACCACCGTCACGTCGGTCACCACGGTAGTCTCGTCAACGCTGAGCACCCTGACCACGACAGTGACCAAGCTGGTGACTTCAACGACCTACATTGCCATAGCTGTCGTCGTGACAGCTATAGTGGTCGGGCTGATAGTCTGGGCGGTAATGAGGAGGTAACATAAACCAAACTTTTATTTTAATCTTTTTTTAATTTTAAATGGGGTCTAAGTTTTTGCAAGGCCTGGACCTCTGCTGAAAAGTTGGAAGGTAGCACTAAGGTGAATGACCTGTGGCCTTCACAGTAGTGGCCTGCGATGACGGCGAGGTCAGGAAGCTGGGGGGAGGGCTCACCACGGTAGCCTGCATCGCCTACAGGGAGCTCTGGCCCTTTGACGCCTCGCTGGGCCTCATAAGGGTCGACGGCCTTGACGCGACCTCCGTGCTATCTGGCATGATATCACTTATGGCGAGGCCTCCCGGCGCTGTCCTCCTCGACTCCATAACGATAGGGGGCTTTAACGTCATCTCCCTCCCAGGCCTCAGCAGGCTCACGGACATGCCGGCCATAGTTGTCTACTCCTACGAGCCAAGCTTCGAGAGACTTGAGGCCCCCCTGAGGCAGCACTTCGCTGACGCCGAGCTCAGGCTCAGGGCCCTCACGCCCATAAGGGGCGCCAGGAGGGTCATGACGAGGAGGGGGGAGCTCTACCTCGTTACCTGGGGCGTTGAGCTCAGCGAGGCGGTTAAGGTCGTTGAGGCCTACCAGTACTTCACCAAGGTCCCTGAGCCCATAAGGGTGGCCCACAGGCTCGCCTCAGAGGCCTCAAGGCTCATGGGCCTGCAGCAGGCCTGACCCTGTCCCTTAGGAAGCCCACGACAAGCTCCGTGAAGCCCCTCGGGTCGTCTAGGTAGCAGGCGTGCCTCCTGCCGAACCTCACCAGCTCTGCCGTGCCGACCCTGCTGAGCACGGCCTCAGCGTTCGATATGGGGGACACGTCGTCCTCCGAGCCCCAGACCAGGAGTATGGGCTTGCCTGAGAGGGCCTTGAACTGGGGCGCGTGCCTCTCAAGGCTCACGGCGCCTATCAGGACGAGGCCCAGGACCCTGTCAGGGTGGGCCAGGGCGTAGGTGGCCACCGAGTAGCCCCCAAGGCTGGCCCCCAGGAGGACCCCCCTCTCGAAGCCTACCAGGGGGAGGAAGTCCTCGAGGAACTCCCTCCTGCCGCCGAACTGGTACCTGCCCTGCGGCGTCTCCCCCTGGCCCGGCGGGTCAACAGATATGGCCCTGAAGCCAGCCTCTGCGACAGCCTTGACGAGGCCCACCTCGACCCACGTCCTCGCGTTAAAGGCGGCCCCCGGCATCATCACGACGGGTAGGCCAGAGCCCTCCTCCACGTAGTGGACCCTCGTGCCCTTCACGTCAACGTACCTGTCAGGCACCCTGGTCGCCCCCGCATAGCCGAGGGCCTCAGGGCTAAATGCCTAGGCCCGCCTGGAGGACCTCAGCCTGAGGCCTGGCCTCCTGACCTTGCCCACAGCGTGCCTGGTTATCTCAAGGTTGCAGGATCCGTGTGACGTGCACCACTCCTCACAGGCCTCCGCCAGCTCCCGCGAAGCGTAAACCATGCCGCAGGCCTCGCAGGCGAAGAACCTCGAGCCGCCTATGGCTATCTCAAGCACGGCCGTCACCGCGTTGAGGGACTCGCCGACGCCTTTAAGGCAACGCACGTACCAGCCTATGAGGGCGTCCTTCGTTGTCCCACCGGTGAGCATTCTAAAGCCCTTAAATATCTTGGAGAACAACTGTTCTTCAAGGGATGCGACACGCAGGCCGACCTCATATCGAGGGTTGACAGGGCCAAGTGGGGCAGGGCCCACTGGCTAATATTCGCCTCGACGTCCATAGGCTTCTTCCTATGGGGTATCATAAACACCCTGGGCTACGCCTTCTACCCTGAGTACGAGAGCGTGGCGTACATAGCTGTCGTCGCGGCGACGCCGCTCATAGGCGACCTGCTGCTCTCCTGGCTCTCCGACAGGATCTTGGGCAGGAAGAGGACCTACTTAATAACCATGAGCCTCTACGGGGTCGGCAGCCTGATAATCGTGCTCGACCTGCTCCTGGTCCCAAAGGGGCTGGCCCAAATGATCACGTTCCTCTTCGGCTATGGCCTCTCCATGTTCGGGGTCGAGGGAGAGGTCCCGATAGGCCTGGCCCTGCTGGCCGAGCTCTCGCCTGTGAAGCACAGGGAGAAGGTGCTCATACTCTCGCCCAACTTTGAGAACATAGGGGCAGCCGCTGCCGCCGCCCTAGCTTACGCGGTCTACTCATACAGGAACTCCTACGTCCTTGACGCCCTGGCCGTCGCAGCCATGGCTATCGTAGGCCTTGCCGCCGCCATAGTCCTGAGGCTCCTCATGCCCGAGTCCGTCAGGTGGCTCATGGCCCACGGGAGGACAAGGGAGGCCGAGGGCGAGGCCGAGAGGGTCGGGAGGGAGCTGGAGCAGGTTCAGGTCGTCAGTGAGAGCCCAAGGGTGGGCCTCGGGGGAAGGTTCACCGTCCTGACCCTCTGGTCCCTCGCGAACTACCTGACCTGGGGCCTCATGGCCTTCGTGCTGGCTGACTATTACTTCACGGGAAGCGCCCTCTACCTGGTCATGTTCTTCGCGAACCTGGGCGCCTCGGCTGCGGCCATGACCGCCCTCTTCGTTAACAGGCTCGACTCAAGGGACTTCACAGTACTCTCCTTCGCCCTTGCCCTCCTCAGCTTCGTCCCCGTGCTGGCCTACGTCCTGCTGGGCCTCAAGTCGGCGCCCCTCTTCTACGGCCTCACGTTCGCCAACCTCTTCTTCATAACCTTCACGTGGTGGGTTAGGACGATACATGAGCCCCTCCTCTTCCCAACACAGAGGAGGGCCTTCCTGATAGGGTCCGTCAGGGCCATAGCCATGAGCGCCTACACGGCCTCGACCTACCTGACAGCCTCGTTCCCCGAGTGGGCCTTCGTTGTCTACGGCATGGCCTTCCAGGGCCTCGGGCTGGCCGGAGCCGTCTGGTGGAGGCTGAGGGGCTACGACGTAAGGATGAGGGGCCTTGAGAGCCTGTCTGCGAGCGTGAGGGTCCCAAGGCCGGCTACGACCGGGGTCCGGTAGCCTACCTGCTTTTAAATTAATTATTTTTATTAATTATTAATTTGATAATACTCGGACTTGGCTGAGGCATGCGCCATGTTGCAGCCATCGCAGGCGAAGGGCCTCAGGCCGCCTATGGCTGTCTCGAGCTTCTAAGTCGCCCGTAGGCCAATGATGACGAGGGCTTTGAGCGTGAGCCTTAAAGACTTTATTCATAATTACCTTTTTTTCTTAATTATGTAAACTAACGCGTATAAGCCTGCCTTCTTAATCATGTCTAATGATGAGGCATGCACCTGGAGCTGTTGGACGTAGAGGACGAGGGGCTGGCCTCAAGGGCCTGGCTGGAGGCGGCCGAGCTGGCTACAGAGGGGAAGGCCCCAGCCGACCTGCTTAAGCGGAAGGTGGGGAGACTCCTCTCCCTCCTTACGTCACCGAGCATGTCTGCCAGGGCAATGGCGTGGAGGGCTGCCTTATTGTTCCTAAGGGCCGCCGTGGTCGAGCCGAAGGAGCTTGCTGAGCGAAAGGAGGGCCTCCTGGAGCTCCTGAGGTCCCGTGGGCCGACCCCTGACATCTACGCTGACGCCTGGGAGGTCGCGGAGGCCCTGGCCGCGGCTGGCCTGCTGAGCGACAAGGACCTCAAGCCGCTGAGCGACGTGCTCTGGGACATGGTGAGGAGGTCCTCTGGTCACGAGAGGGAGAGGCTGGCCTCCATCGCGTCAAGGCTCTCCTCAGCCGGCCTCATTAAGGGGCCCACGGCCAATCTGTCGGTCCTGTCTGAGGACTCCTACATACTCTGAGAGGTCCTCTGGAGCTCCTCCCAGATCCTCCTGGCTGAGCTGGTGCCTACCCTGAAGAGCCTCGGGTCAAGGGGCCTCCCGGAGGCCTCGAGGAGCTCCATGACCTGGGACACCGACCTTATCCCGCCCGCCGGCTTTATGCCTATGTTGGGGTTGTAGGCCTTGGAGAGCTCAGCCATGAGCCTCACGTTCTCGACCCTGGCGCCTACCTGGTTGCCCAGGGAGGAGGCGTAGGAGGGGTCCTCGAAGCCCGTGCTCGTCTTTATGAAGTCGGCCCCCGACAACATGACGACCTTGTACAGGGCCTCCTTCTCAGCCCTCGTGGTGTAGGCGTCCTCAACTATCACCTTTATCAAGGCTCCCTCGGCGTGGGCGACGGAGGCCAGCCTCCTGAGGTCCCTCTCGACGGCCTCAAGCCTGCCCGACTTGACGTAAGTTATGGGGGCAACCACGTCGACCTCCTCTACCCCCTTGTCAACAGCCCTCCTTATCGCCTCGGCCCTGACGTCGGTCGTGGACGCCCCGAAGGGGAAGTCTATGACCGTGCAGAGCCTCAGCCTGTGGCCGCCCTCGTCTATCAGGTGCCTCGCATAAGCTGCGTGGGCCATGTTGACGCAGACGGAGTAGCAGCCCATGGCGGCCGCCTCCTCGACGAGGTAGCGGACATCGGCTAGCGTCGAGTAGGGCCTGAGGAGGGTTGAGTCTATGACCCCCATGACCTGGGAGGGCGCGTAGCCGTGAAGCCCATACGCCAAAATTTCTCCCCCGCCCGGCAGGTACAAAGGGGGATATTTTGGCTGACATAGTAAGCGAGCTGATGGGGGCCCTGGGCAGGGACAAGGTCTCAGCCGACCCAAACGTCCTAAGGCTCTACTCAGCCGAGCCCGAGGGCCTCTCGGGGCCAGTAGAGGCCGTGGTCTTCCCTGAGTCGCCTGAGGACGTCTCCTCCCTGGCGTCGCTTGCCTACAGGCTGGAGTTCCCTATCTACCCCCAGGGCTCAGCGAGCAGCCTGAGCGGCAACGCCGTCCCTACCAGGAAGGGCGTAGTTATCAGCTTTGAGCGGATGAACAGGGTCAAGGAGGTCAGCCTCGTTGACAGCGTGGCGGTTGTTGAGCCAGGGGTGAGGATAGAGGAGCTGAACGTGCAGCTGGCCGAGGCCGGCTACATGTTCCCCGTCGACCCGGCGAGCCAGTCGGTGGCCACCGTAGGGGGCGCCATAGCCAACGGGGCTGGGGGCATGAGGGGGGCCAAGTACGGCACCATGAGGGACTGGGTGAACGGGCTTGAAGTCGTCCTAGTTGACGACCAGGGGACCAGGCTGAGGCTTGGCTGCAGGACAGTTAAGTGCAGGCAGGGCTACGACCTAGTGAGGCTCATAGTGGGCAGCGAGGGCACCCTCGCCCTGGTCACTGAGGCCACCCTCAGGATAACGCCCCTCCCCGAGACGGTGGTCACGGCCCTGGCCTTCTTTGAGGGCCTCGAGGGGCTCGCCTCGGCCTACGTGGACCTCAAGTCGAGGAGGGTCCAGCCCTACATAGCTGAGTTCATGGACGCCCCGACCGTGAGGCTTGCCTCAGAGGGCCTTGACCTGCCCTTCGAGGCCAGGGGCGACATGTTCCTGGTAAGCCTTGAGAGCACGCCGGAGGGCGCGGAGAGGCACGCCAAGTTCCTCGAGGAGCTTATGAGGTCCCATGGGGCGAGGGAGGTGAGGGTCACAGCTGACCCCTCGGAGGCTGAGGAGCTCTTCAGGCTCAGGAGGAACCTCTTCCCCGCCCAGATATCCATGTTCAGGAGGCCTGGCAGGCCCCTGCTGCTCCTAATAGAGGACATAGTGGTGCCGCCCTCTAGGGTGCCCGAGGCCGTGAGGGCGCTGAGGGCGCTCGACAGCAAGTACGGGATTACTTCATCGCTTGGGGGCCACATAGGGGACGGCAATCTGCACCCCGCCATAGGCTTCGACCCCACAGACCCCGAGTCTACAAGGATCGCGGCCGCGTGGTTTAACGACGTAGTTCAGGTGGCCCTCTCGCTTGGGGGAGCGGTAAGCGCGGAGCACGGCATAGGGTTGCTCAAGAGGGAGGCCCTGGCCAAGGCCTTAGGGGAGAGGCAGATAGAGATAATGAGGGCGATAAAGGCCGTCTTCGACCCCAAGGGGCTCCTGAACCCCGGTAAGCTGTTCTAAGCGGGTCAAGAAAAGGGAAATAAAAAAGAAAAGGAATCTAGTTCATGGGAACGTCCTGAAGGTCAGGGGGGCCATCTCGAGGAGCTGGAGGGCCTCAGGCAGGGCCTGCTGAGGCGAGGCGGGGGCCGACGAGGCGGTCGTAGAGGAGCTAGTAGTGGAGGCCGCCAGCAGGCTCACGGTGGCCTGGGCCGCCTCCTGGAGGGCCTGCATCGGGTTCGATATCTGCCCTGTCAGGTAGTCAAATATGTAGCTGTCAAACTCGCTGGTCCACGTGCCCGCCAGGGAGGTGAATATCGTCGGGTTCCCGGCGAAGGCGTGCTGAACTAGGTAGTAGGACTCGTTCAGCAGCTGCAACATGTAGCTCGGCATGGACGTGTTGGCCAGGAGGATAGAGTAGGCCTGCCTGTTTATCGGGAAGAGGCCGAAGGTGTAGAACGACTGGACCTGCACCTGGGTCGACACTATGAGCTCTAGGAGCTGCATGTCCAGGTCCTTGTGCTGTGAGTACTTGCTTATGGCGAAGTACGTGGCGCCGGCACCAGCGTACCCTCCTGGGGCGGGAGCGAACCTGAACATGGTCCTGTTCTGGGGCGTGAGCCACGCCATCTGTGACATGTAGGTGAAGCCTGCTGGCGCCTGCTCGCTTGCCAGCAGGCTCGGCGTGTTGTCAAATGAGACCGTCAGGACGCTCGGGTTGGGCTCATAGCTGACCAGCTCCTTGTACATCTCAAGGGCCTCCACGCCCACGCTGTTGTTGAAGGAGGGCGGAGGGAACGAGTAGGGCCAGCCCTTCGGGTAGCAGCCCATGAACAGCGTCATGTAGCCTGGCAGCCCAGCAGGGTTGCCGCAGTTGAGGGTGGAGTTGTGCATGTAGTACCACTCGAAGACCAGCGGGAACGCCTCGTTCAGGTCGTAGGCAGGGTCGTCATATATCAGGATGCCGTACTTAGTTATGTTGTGCGAGGTGAAGAACTGGTCAGCGTCGAGGACCTGGGTCCAGTTCTGCCACGTCCACGGGTTGAGGCTGAAGTGATATTCGTTGTAGAACTCCTGCTGAAGCGTCGCGTTGTCAAAGAACTTAATGTTGTACCACATGACCAGCACGCTGGCCCAAGGCGCTATGCCGTAAAGCGTCGTCTGGCCTGTCTGCGGGTTGTAGTAGACGCCGCCGAAGTTCATGACCGTCATGACAAGGTTGCTGAGGTTGAAGGCCGACTCGTTGAGGGGCGAGAGGTACGGGAGTATGTTGGGGCCTGGGCCCTGGGTGTAGGTAACTATGTCATACTGGGAGCTCCCGGCCTCAAGGACCGTCATCTCTTTCTCGAGGTAGCTCGTGAACGGGTAGCTAAGGACCTGCACCTTCACGCCTGGGTGCTCCTGCTCGAAGAGCGGGACGACTATAGTGTTCAGGAGCTTCGCGGGCGAGCCCGAGTACGTCACCACTGTTAGCGTTATGACCGAGGTGTTGGTCGGAGGCGGCGTCGTGGTGGTAGTGGTTGTCGTCATCGTGCTGGTTGTGGTCACGCTTGTTGTCGTTGTAGGCGATGTCGTGGTTACGTGACGCATTGAAATATAGTAATAGGCTAGGCCGCCGGCGACGGCCACGACCACTATAACGATAACGATAGCTGCCAGGGCCGCTGTTGAGATTGAGGCCCTATTCAAACTGGGACCCGCTCAGCAGGAGGACCACAGGAATTTTAGTGTTTCCAAGCGTATACCTGAGATGGAGCTGTTCAGCCCTTACAGGTTAAGGGCTTGTAACTGCTTATAAGAGGTCAGCTTCATAGAGGCCTAAACCAACTTTTATTACCCTGTGTCCGCGTAAGCCCCCCGAATCACAGTGGACCCCCTAAATCTCATAATGTTGACCGTGGCCCTGAGCTCAAGCGGGGCCCTATCGCCCGGCCCCCTGACCATGGCCGCCGTAGTTGAGGGCGCGAGGGGCTCCTGGAGGGCCGGCCTCAAGGCGGCGACCGGCCACATGACCTTTGAGCTCCCTTACGTTGTGGCCATAGGGCTGGCCGCCTACCAGCTCAGGTACGCCCTCGATGACCCCGTGGTCAAGTACGCCCTGGCAGCCCTCATGGGGGCCTTCCTGGCCTACTTCTCAGCAGTGACGGCCCTCGACGGACTCAGGCTGGTAAGGGGCAGGGCCTCAGACGTGAAGGGGCTCACGAGTTCCCTCAGGGGACCCTTCACCGCCGGCCTCGCGTTCACCGCCTTCAACCCGTTCTTCCTGCTGTGGTGGCTGACTGTCGGCCTTGTGCTTGTCGAGGCGGCCTCGGGGCTCGGGCTCCTGGTGGGCTACTCCATAATGTACCCGAGCCACGTGTGGATGGACTACGCCTGGCTGACGCTCATGGCCTCCCTCGGCGAGGGGGGCAGAAGGGTCCTCAGGAGCAGGGGCTACGGGGCCCTCCTGATAGCCCTGGCAGCCCTCATGGCTGGGGTGGGGGCTTACGCCCTCATGGGCCTGGCCTAGCTGGGCGGCCTCCTCGTTATGAGGACCCCCTCTAGGGTCGGGACTATGGCGTACCTCCAGCCGGCCTTGACGAGGAGCTGGAACGTCTCCGCAGGGGGAGGGGGCCTTATGGCGTTGTGGAACATTGCGAGCCCTCCAGGCGATAGCTTCCTCGTCAACAGCTCAACGACCCTGGGGTAGAGCGACACCTGGACGTCTACGAAGGCCGCGTCCACCCTGTCGTCCTCGGAGTCCTCAAGGACCTTCAGGGCGTCGCCCTGGACGAAGTTGACTGATACCCTCTCAAAGGCCACGTCCCTGTAGGCGGCCCTGGCGGCCTCAACCCTCTCGGGCCTTACCTCAACGGCTGTCAGCTCGCAGGGCCCCGAGCAGGCGTCCTCAAGGGCCTTCGCGAGCCATAACGTTGAGTACCCCATGGCTGAGCCCAGGTCGTAGACCTTGAGCCCGCTCCTCCCGTGCGCGAAGGTGAAGAGGGCGGCGTATATGACGAGCCCGTCCTCGAAGTCTATCCTGCTTACGCCCGCGGAGTCCGAGTTGAGCCTGAGCCTGAGCTCGAAGTCCCTGAACTCGCTCTCCCTCAAGCTAACGCCCTGGGCTGAGGGCAGGACGTCTTTTAAAAAGCTAAGGTTATCGCTCAACATAAAGGAGGGGCGTTTTGACGCGATGTTGCGAGCCCGTTAGAACGACCTAGTGATGGCCTACTACTCCTTTGTGAACCTCGCCTGGAAATCACCCTTCGGCCCTGCCTCAACAAGGCCTAACAGCTCCCTTGGCTCCTTAGCGGCGCTCCTTAATGTCCTTAAGGCATAACGCTACCAGCTATACCTTGAGGAGAAGGCCGCTGTGCAGTCTTTGGCCTAGGCTAACTAGCTACTTGTCTCTTGCTGAAGTCTTGCTGTAGGGCCTCAGGCCGTGAAGCCTCTTCACAGCTCAGAGGTCGGGCTCGCAGCGGGAACGTTGTCTCCTCATCGGCCTGCGCGTATGGTCCCCCAGGAGGCCTATAATGTTGTCGGAAGCCTCAAACATTTAAAAGTCTGGAAGGCGTTCACAATTCGCGGTGGGCCCGTAGCTCAGCCAGGTAGAGCGGCGGGCTCCAGACCCGTAGGTCGGGGGTTCAAGTCCCTCCGGGCCCACCACATCCGGTCTTCCCATTTTGTGTGCAGGGCAGAGCTTTATCCTATGGATATGTTGGCGCTGGACGCTTATTACAGCGTGCTTTACGAGGATCGTGCCAGGGGCGTCGGTGAAATTATTTAGTATCGCTTGTTATTTTTGATCAATAGGCGTTTAATTGTGAGGTTGAGGAGACAATACGAGCTTGTTGAGCACTACTTTAGGGAATTTCAAAACAGGGTCCTGAGCGGTGGCGACAGGTTCTCGCTTGAGAGGTTAGGACAACTGGTCATTCAGTCATTGCTGGACTTAGCGGCAATGCTTGCCGTCAGCGAGGCCGGTAGGAAGCCCGAGACCTACCGTGAACTGGCCCTTTGGCTCTCTAGGAAGCTTAACCTAGGCGAGGAGCTTAGCAGGTTTCTTATGGGTTTAGCAGGCTTTAGAAGCATACTGGTTCACGGCTATGCGGAAATAGATGTCTCGATGGAAATGGAGACGTTTAGGGAAATTGTCAATAAGTTACCTGCCATACTCGATAAGCTGAGGGACGTAGTTGATAATGACCCAGGCCCTGGCCTAGTCACTGACGCCCTAGGCAGAGTCTTCGTTAAGCACAGCGTGAAGTACGCGTTCCTCTTTGGCTCAAGGGCCAGGGCTGACGCTGGCAGAGATTATGACATAGCCGTCGTCTTTGAGAGGAGGCCCAGTAACGCCCTTGAGCTAGGCCTGCTGATTGTCGACCTGGCTGAGGCGCTTGGCGTTCACGAGGACCTAATAGACCTGGTGGACCTCGACGCTGCGCCGCTGACCATAGTCAAGACAGTGATTGACGAGGGCAGGGTCTTGCTGGGCGGTGATGAGGCCCTTGACTACCTGTGGCGTAAGTACCTAGCGTACCTGGACGCTAACGAGATAGAGCGCTTCATCGCCCCTGGTAATCTAATCAGTGGCTCTTCATCAGCTGCTCGTAAATCCTAAGGGCGAGTAGGTCAGCCTGGCTTCCACTACTGGGCGGTCTTCAGTGCCTTCAGGACGAATGTCGTAGACCAGGTCCTGGGAAAGGCCTGAGGCTTCCAGTAAATCCCTTTTTGGCTTTAGGCCTCCGCGCGGGAGCTCGTGGTACTGCTGAGGCGCTACAGGCCAGGCGACCTGGAGGCCCTGCTAAGGGTTGAGGAGGAGAGCTTCCCTCCTGGGCAGAGGTACAGCGAGCTGGTCTTCGAGTACCTCCTCTCCCTCCCGGGCTCCGTTATTCTGTTGGCCGAGGAGGGAGGGGAGGTGATAGGCTACGCGGCCGGCTACATGGAGGGCAGGGGGGTAGGCCACGTGGCCTCCCTGGCCGTCAGGCCAGCCTTCAGGGGGAGGGGCGTAGGGAAGGGGCTCATGAAGGCACTTGAGGCCGAGCTAATGGCAAGGGGGGCGAGGAGGCTGAGGCTTGAGGTGAGGGAGTCCAACATGGTCGCCAGGAGGCTCTACGAGGGCCTGGGCTACAGGGTTGTGGCCAGGCTGCCCAAGTACTACGGGGACGAGGACGGGCTCCTCATGGTCAAGGAGCTCTAGGCCACCCTTATCCCCACCTCATCAGCTACCGCCTCAAGGTCCTCTATGAAGCCCCTGAGCGCCAGGACTGGGACGACCGCCACCCCCTCCACGAACCTGGGCAGGTCCTCCCTGAGCACCACCAGGGCCGGGACCAGGACGCTGGCCCTAGGTAGGCCCAGGGAGCCCCAGATCGAGGCGAGCCTCTCTGACCTAAGCCTGTGCCTCCTGGCGGCCTCGCCTATCCTCGAGGGAGAGCTCGACCTGTAGGACCACCTCTTGCAGTCGACGGCCACCGCAACCCTGCCCAAGGCCCCAACTACGTCAACCTCAAGGCCTCCCCTCCCGGGCAGCCTGACGCTCCTGCTCACCGAGAAGCCGGCCTCCTGAAGGGCTGACGCCACCAGCGCCTCGAAGTCCCTCCAGTCCAGCCTCCTCGAGACCCTCTCCGGGTCGCCCCCGAGCCTTATGGCAGTAGCCGCCAGCTCGGCCCTTGACCTGACGCAGACTATGTCGTCCTTCAGCTCGATGGCGTTAGCTAAGGCCAGGGCCTCCAGGCTAGCTCTGGCCTGGACCTCGCTGAGCCCCAGGGTCTCAGCAACTGACTTAACGCCTGGGCAGCCCGAGGTCAAGAGCAGCGCCTCAGCGACCTGGGTTATGAAGGTCGGCTTCAGGCTGGCCAAAGGGCCTCCCAGCGCTTAGGCTAAGGAGGTAAAGAAGAAAAAGAGGAGGTAGGTTCTGGTGGTCAGGCCACGCCGAAGACGGTCCTTGTGTAGGCGCTGACGTAGCCCCTCAGGAGGCCTCCCCTGAGCTGAGGCTGGTACCTAGGTATGACCCAGTACTTCATGAGGGGCAGGTATATGAGGCCTGAGACAGTGAACGAGAGCAGCCAGGAGCCGTCGAAGAGGGCCCAGTGGTAGGGCAGGGGAGCGTAGATCAGCACGGCCACTATGATGAACGTTATGAGGGCCGCTGGGTTAACCCCGTTCCAGTACCTGAACATGCCGTTTGACTTGAAGATGTCGGCGAGCTCCAGCTTGAACCTCCTTATGACGGCGTAGTCAAATATTATGACGCCCTCGACGCCGCCTAGCAGGCCCCCGTAGGTGAGAAGCCAGTCGTTGATGTAGCTGTAGGCGTTGCCGTAGTAGCTCCAGGCCCCTATGCCGACGGCTATGGCTATGAGGGCCAGGGAGCCCTTGAACCAGCTGAGGTACTTGGGGAAGGTGTTAGCTATGTCATAAGCTGGCCCCACGGCGTTGGCGAAGACGTTGACCAGGAAGGTGGCAAGCATTATCGCTATCAGTATGAAGTAGCTTAGGGGCGCCCTGACGTAGAGCGAGGTAGCCACTATCGGGTCCCATATGGCCTGCCCGTGGAGGCTGTAGACCGCCGCTGTCGTGCTGACTGAGAGCACCGCGACCGTGAGCATCAGGAAGGGCATGGTGAGCTGGCCGTAGGCCTGGGCCCTCTGGGACCTCGCGAACCTGGTGTAGTCTGGCATGCTGAGGGCCATGGTGGCCCAGAAGGCTATGTTGGCGTTGAGGAACGCTATGAAGTTAAGCCACGTGAAGTGGGCCTGGGGGGCCATCGAGTATATGTTGACAGACCAGCCGGTCCCGCTGGCGAAGTAGGCCCAGAGCGCTATGAAGGCCATCAGGACTATAGGCCCTCCGACCCAGGCAAGCCACCTCAGGGCCGGCTGCGACCTGACTATCGGGGAGAAGTAGAAGACGACCACCTGGGCGAGGATGACTATGATGAACGTCGTCCAGAAGACGGCCGGGAAGTCCTTGGCGAGGACGAAGGGGTAGTCCTGGAAGTGGGCCACGGTGTAGGCTATCAGTGGGGTCCTGCCTGTCGTTATGGCGTAGAGCGCGGTGGCGGCCTCAGCTATTATGTAGCTCTCAATGCCCCACCAGCCGGCCCCTATGACGGCCCTCAGCCAGCTGGGGAACATGGCGCCGTAGGTGCCCCACCTGGTCCTCGTTAGCTGGGGCTCCGCTATGCCGTACCTCGCTCCCCCGTGGGACTGTATCAGCATTGGGATGAGGACTATGGCGTTCCCCGTGAAGACCGTCAGTATGGACTGCAGGGGCGTGAGGCCGAACTGCAGGCCTATGCTAGCAAGGGTCCATGATGGCACTATGAAGGCCATTGAGACCCATATCAGGAAGTACGTTATGGCGCCCCAGTTCCTAGCCGTTATCGGCACTGGGTGTATGTCCGGGTTCCAGAGGAACTTCTCCTCAGGGAAGCCCCTGGTCAGCTCCACCTGGCCCCTGACAGGGTCGTACCTTGTGATCGAGACCGGGTCCGGGTCCCCTATACCCCCGCCTAGGGCCGGGGGTCCTGGGTTCCTAGCCAAAAGCCTTCTCGCCTAGCTGTCAGGCCTCCTATTAAGCGTTACTGATTAGGCCAGCCGGGCGCGCAGGACGCCGCTCTCTTGTGGGGTAGCTGGGCCTCGCAGAGGCCGGATTACCTAAAGATGGGCCCTCAGGACATAACTGACCTCCTCCCCGCCCTGAAGGGCGAGGGCTCCCTTAGGGCGGCTCACGGGTTCGCGGCTTACCGCCTTCACCTTCACAGCCTCATAGCTAGTGGGCGCGGTGAGCGCCCACCCCGCTCCGCTCGTCCAGCGGTAGGCCGCGGGCCGGGCCTTCGGCCCATTACCCCTATCCCTCGCTGGGAGTTGCCCTCGACTCCCAGCTCCCAGGGACTCGGGGATATGTGGAGCCCCTGCGTGGGCATCCCCTTGCGGGGACACTATTTGTTTCACGCAACTCTAAGTGCTCAGAGGCTTTATGCCTTACCTCGCCCTAAATGGCGAGGCTTGCCTTTTGCTTTACCAATGTCATCTTAAGGGCCGCGGCGCCCTGTCAGCTCCCCAAGGGCCCTCAGGAACCTGTCTATGAGCTCGTCAGTCACGTGAGGCATCACGACAACCCTGAGGCCGCTCACCAGGCCGCACCTGTATGCGTAGAGCCCCCTGGCCCTCATGGCCCTGAGGAGCCCCAGCTCGTCGTCGCTCTCTATACAGACTACAGGCACCTCAGGCTCTGCCGGCAGCCTGAGGCCAAGCTCCCTGACGCCCCTCACGAGGCGCGAGGTCCTCCTCATGAGCTCCCTGGCCTGGGCCGAGTAGCCCTCCCTGCCCATGTACTTGGTTATGGCCCAGGTGGCCGCTATGGGCCCCGCGCTCCTCGTGCCCAGGAGGCCGAGCTGGACCCCAGCAGGGTAGTAGCTGGCCTCGAAGTAGAGGGGCCTGAGCCAGTCCTCGTCCCTCACTATCAGCCCTCCAGCAGGTATCGGGGCCAGGCCGAGCTTGTGGGGGTCAAGAGTTACGCTCATCACGGGACCGTTCTCAAACCCCAGCTTCCTGTCAGGGTACATGAACGGGGCCACGAGCCCCCCGAGGGCCGCGTCAACGTGTACGACGGAGTCGCAATCGTCCGCGACCTCGGAGACCTCCTCAACTGGGTCTATGAGGCCCATTGACGTTGTGCCGACCGTCACCACTATGACCCCTGGGCCGTTCGCCCTGCAGAGGGAGCGGAGGGAGCTCACGTCCACCCTGTAGGACCTCATGCCTACCTCTATGGCCCTCATCCTGAGGAGCCTGGCAGCCTTAGCTATGGAGTGGTGGGCTGAGGCCGCGTAGTAGACGTTTTCAAGGCCGTGCTCCCTGGCCAGGTAGAGGGCCGCAAGGTTCGACTCGCTGCCCCCGCTGGTTATGTAGCCCGTGCAGCCCCTGCACCCCACGAAGCCCCCGAGCTCCTCTATGGCCTCAAGCTCGAGCTCCCTCACGGGCCCATAGAGCTCCAGGTCGTTGGCGTTGAGGTTCTGGAACATGTCGAAGGCCGCCTTGGCCACAGGGTGAGGCTGTGTGGTCATGGAGCCCAGGAGGCCGTCCCTGTAGTGCACAGGGACTGACTTGATCACCTCGGTCAGCCTTGACATTATCTCGCCCAGGTCCATGGGGGTCCTAAAGGAGGGCCTCCAAGGCGGTTTTTACGCACCGCATGAGACCTTTAGTCCTCCTGTTACCTGGCCAGTTAATCTAAGACACGTAAGCTAAGCGTAAAACGTTTAAAGCGAGGACCTGGCCCTCATGGGCTGAAGGGTACGCCTTGAGGAACCGCGGCGAGGTGCTCAAGATATCGTTCTCAGCCTTCTTCGCGGACCTGGGCTACCAGGCGGCAGTGGTCATGTTCCCCCTGATCTTCGTGATCACGCTCGGCGCCCCCTACTGGCTCTACGGGGTCGCTGAGGCCATAAACTACGGCGGCGGCAGCCTCATGGCCTTCCTTGGGGGCGTGCTCGGTGACAGGTACGGCAGGTGGAGGGTTGCTGTCATAGGCAACGCCCTGATAGTGTTTGTCTCGTTCCTGGGCTTCTCAAGGTACTGGTGGCAGGCCATGCTCACCTTCACGGTGGGCTGGTTCTTCAGGAACCTGAGGACCCCTCCAAGGAGGGCAATGATGGTGGAGGTCACGGACCCCTCGGAGAGGTCTGAGGCCTTCGGCGTCCTCCACGCCCTTGACATAGCTGGGGCGACCTTAGCTATAGCCTACACAGCCGTGCTCCTATACTTCAGGTTCCCCGTCAAGTACCTCCTCCTGATAACGGCCATATCGCTCGTGGTGTCGACGCTCGTGCTGGCGTCCGTTAAGGCAGGGAGGGCCGTCAGGCCAGGCAAGGCTGGAGGGCTGAGGGCGGGGCTGGGGAGGGGCCTCATGGCTGTGGTTGTCTCCACGCTCTTCTTCGGCTTCACCCAGTACAGCTTCGGCTTCCCAGTCCTGACGACTGCTGAGTTCACCCATAAGGACTACCTGGCAGTGCTCAGCTACGGCGTCTTCCTCGCCGCCTCCTCTGCCTTCGGCTACGTCTTCGGGAGGTCGGGGCTCAGGGAGGTCAAGGGCCTCGCCTACTACGGCTACCTCCTGGGCGCCTTCGCGGCCCTGGGCTTCGCCTTCCTCTCGCCCCTGGGCATTATTGGCATCTACCCGGCCTCCTTCCTCCTTGGCATAGCGGTGGGGGCCACGGAGACCTTTGAGCCCACAATAGTCTCAAAGCTAGCCCCCGAGGAGGCCATGGGGACGAGCATGGGCCTCCTGACCCTCGGCAGAAGCCTCGGCATATTCGTAGCCAACGCCGTCATGGGCCTCCTCTACCAGCTGGGCTACTCCTACGCATATTACTATGCGGCCGCCAGCTCCTTCGTGGCTTTCCTGATAATAGAGCTGTACCTGGCCAGGAGGCTCAGCTCCTAGGCTGCCCCTCCCCTCCTGACGCCCGCCAGCTCAGCAGCCCTCCTCATAAGATCGTCAAGCCTTGAGCTCAGGTCGGCCCTGAGGTATGCCCACTGGGTAGCCGGCGGCCCCCCGCCCTGCACGAGGCCCACCAGGTGAGGCCCTGCAGTCCAAAGCTGGACGAGCCTCGCTACCCTCAGCCTGTCCTCAGCAGTGTAGGCCTCGTTGGCCCTGACGGCCTCAGCCACCTTCTGTCCAAGGCCCGGGATCGCCAGGTCCCTGGCGGAGGGCGCGTTAACTGCTATGCCCCCAGCGATGTCAGCCGCGGCGGCTATTGCCTCCTTCAGGTGCTCAACAGCCTCGAGCTTGGCCACGTTGGCCAGCCTCGCGTCAGGTATGTAGGCCCCGCTCGGGTGCCTCCAGCCCTTAACCATGGCCGCCAGGCCCGTGGCGTACATGACCTCCGCGTGCCTGACTATCTCAACAAGCCTGTCCTGCACGTATGACGTCTTGAGGGCCCCGTTGGCGTCAGCCAGCAGGGCCGAGGCCCCGAGGATCACGTCAGCGAAGCCCGCCTTGCACGGCCCCCCTGCAGCTCTGTGGTGGGCCACGAAGTACTCCACCAGCCTCCCCGCGAACTCGGCCTCGCCGTCCATGAACACCCTCTCCCTCGGGATAAAGACGTCATCGAATATTATCAGGTAGTTGTTCCTGTGCCCGAAGGGCAGGGGGTAGTCTATCTCAACGCCCAGCTCTGAGGCCACCCTCTTCATCACGTCCATGGGGTGCCAGCTGGCCACGAAGTGGACGCCCTTGAAGTCAGGCCTGACGGCGAAGGCTACAGCGAAGTCCCCCTCCTCAGGCCTCAGGGCCCTGGTCGGCACTACGAGTATCTCGTCGGCTACGGCCGCCCCGGTTATGTGCATCTTGGCCCCCCTGACGACTATGCCGTCGTCCCTCCTCTCAACCACGTGGACGTAGGACCAGGGGTTCGACTTCACGGCCTCGGAGGGCCTAAGCGACCTGTTGCCCTTCACGTCAGTCATGGCCGTCTCGACCGCCAGGTCCTGGGCCTGGACGGCCTCAAGCCACGCCAGGAACCTCCTGTGGTAGTCGGTCCCGCGCCTCTGGTCTACCTCGTAAGTCACAGCGAAGAGGGCGTTTATCCCGTCGTGGCCTGTGCACCTGTAGTTGCAGTTCCCTATGGCGGAGTTCAGTATCCTCTGGGCCTCCGCCCTCGCCAGCAGGTCCTCGACGCTCTGCTCCACGTGGACAAGCCTGTTCACCTCGTCCCCTCTCAGGCCCCTTGCCGTCAAGATCCCTCTGTACCTCTCCTGCAGGGCCAGCTCGTAGGTCCTGGATATGACCTGTACTGAAGGCCTTATGACCGGGTGTGAGGCTGGGTCCTCGACCCTCTCGCCGGCCACGTAAATGTTAAGCCTTGGGGCCCTCTCCCTAAGCCTTGACAAATAGGAGTCAGGGGTCCCAAGCAATGCAGGTCCCGCTAACGGCTTACCATTCCGGCTCAAAAAGCGCTCCCACTTGAGTTACACGTACGCGCCCACGAGGTCAAAAAAGTCGATGAGGGTCCTTCACACGTACCCAGTCCACTGGTACAGGAATACCACCACGCTGTAGAAGTAGACCACAGAGGAGCCTGGCGGAGTCCAGCTGTAGAAGACCGATATGAAGACCTTGACGGGCTTATAGTACGGCAGGGGTGACGGAGGATAGATGGGCTGAGGCACCACGCTGCCCGTGGTGGGGTCTATGTATGACACCGCTGCTGGGACGAAGGAGGTGGCGTTGAGCAGGAACGGGGCCCCGGTTATGTTGCCGTACTGCTTAGCCACCTCGATTCCGTACATCATCAGGTCGTAGATGGTCGTGTGGAGGGTCTGGCTCACGTTGGCCTGGGGCCCGCCAACGAGGGCGGGGAACTGGTAGAACTCGTAGTTGCCGTAGGTGGTCACTGACGTGTAGTTTGAGAAGAACGGGCTGCCGGTGTACGGGTTGACCCTGAGGGCTATCCTCAGCATCTGGTAGGACTTGGCCATGTCGCCGAGGCCGTAGGTTATGGCGTAGACCCCCGCCTGGGGGTTGACAGGGTAGAGGTTGGGGTATGGGAACATTATTACTGAACCGCTCTTGTTATCGTATATCCCGGTGAAGACGTCGTAGACTAGCAGGTAAGTCTCGTTCGGCCTGAGCCTCAGCATCTCCAGGTAGGCCGGGCTCTCGTTGACCGGGGCCGTCATGACGTTCGCCACCACGGCTATCTGCGTGCCGTTAATTGTGGAGCCGTCAACTACGGTTGTCCTGTTGCCTAACGCGGCTATCCAGTAGCCATAGTCCCACCACGACACTACTATAGAGTTCTTTGACGTGTTATACTTAACATAGTTGAGGGCCGCTAACCAAGCGTTGTTAAGCGGCACTATAGTTTTGCTAGCACCGTTAGGCGTGGGCACCGAGAGCGCTGTCAGCCAGCCGGTGGTTACCGCGGGCGCGTCTAACTTCAGCGCAGCGTAATCCGCAGGAATGTAATAGGCTGCAAACCCAAGAATTACTATGGCCAATATAACCCCTACCGCGAGCGCTGAGGTTTCCCTCTTATAGTAGGTGCGCCTTAACTTCTTGTCAAAGTAACTTACGTGCATGGACGTCAAGGCCCCTATGGAAGTCCCTGCTGACAGCGCCAAGAAGAAGGCGGCGGAGGGTATGAAGTAGGCCTCGTTTATGCTGGCCACCATAAAGAGCACGCCGAGAACTAAGAACGCAACCCTTAAGGTGTCAGTACCGCTTAGCCTCTCCCTTCTTGCAACAATGCCGTAAATGAACGCTATCAATCCTATGAGCGTCACGAAGAAAACAGGCCCATACTCAGCCATAGCCTCTGAGAACGATATGGGCATGTACTCCTGCACCGTGAGCGGCACTACGCCTGTCAGCGGCGTTATTCCAAGCGCTAACAGCACTCTTGAGGGCAATGATATTATGCCTGACATCGCGGCCGCCGCGAGAAGCCCCACGCCTAGGATTATGACCCACAGGTGCATCTTCCTTGTAAATGTGCCTGTGAGGTGCAGCCTTTCTAGGTGCAGCTTCTCAACATTAGCCTCTAGGAGGTAAACCACGAGAACAGCCAGAAGGGCTAGACCTAGACTATGATAAACATAAGTAGGCCCCACCGCGGGTGACGTTGAAAGCGCTGCAAGGTAGCCAACGGCTGCGGCCAGGTGCTTATAGAACCTGTCCATAGTGGGTTTCACAATGAAGGGGTCCAATAATATTATAACTGCCAGTATTAGTGCAACATATTCATATCCTCCCCACAGCCACGCAAGGGAGCCCCCTATTATGCCGCCCACCAATGCAGCTACAATGGATCTAGTCCTTGAACTGGAAGTGTAAGCTATGGCAAGGAAGTAGAGCGATAGCGCTATTATGCCAAGGCCTGAGACCTGCTTGCCTGGGTATGTCGCAAAAGACTTGTCAAGCACTATAGCAGGGTAAAAGGCGTAGACTGATGCCGCGGATATCGCTCCCAGCTTTGATCTGGTAGCAGTGTAGACGGCCATGTATGTAGCTGCTATCCCTACTACAGAGAATATGACTGGCAGAAGGCCCTCGGCCTCGGTTATGAAAGACTGGCCCTTGCCTAGAAGCTTAGTTATGAATGCCGAGAGCCATGGAATGCCGAGGTACTCAGTCTTCAGGAAGTTCCTTCCCCAGGGATACCAGAACGTGTCAACGTGAGACAGCTGGGAAAGGCCTCCTAGGTTGTGTGTGTAGAAGTAATTAGCTAGCCAATAGAATATCCAAGGGTCATTGCCGTTGACATACTTAAAGCCATAGATTAGGCCTGGCAGAAGCCTTAAGTAAGTACTAGCTATCATCATGGCCAGCAGGACAGCTATTGACACAGGAAGTGAAAACCTTTCTATGGCGTCTATAAAAGATGCCTCATTACGAGTCCTTGAGCCGCTGTCCCTTCTAGACATTACACTGCCCAAAGCACTTTTATGGACGCAAGCACTATATACTTTACTTACCCACGTGTGAATAACATAAAAGAAAAAGAGCAAATAATAGAAAGGCCTTATAGGCTCTGCCTTAACTCTAAAACGAAAAGGAACCCATGATCGAGGACTTAGAGAAGAAGCTGTTAGTCAATAAGCGAACGCTCTAGGAAGCCATAAATGAGCTTAGGCAGTGGGGCGTTCCAGCCGCACTATTGCTAAGCCTTTACGTACCTCCTGGCAGACCCACAAGCTATATAACCCAGACGCTCAGGGAGGGACTCTCCTTGGCTGATAAAATTAAGCTTAAGCGAACTCTAAACGCCGTGAAGAGAGCTATCGCTGCTGCCAACGAGAGCCGTGGTCCCGCAGATGGGGGGCCCGCGCCGCTGGGCCCGATAGCCGCCCATGAGCCCACGCCGATAGCCCGTGGGGCGTGGGCGAGGTGGAGGTCCCTGGGCGCGACGAGCGATCATAAGCTAATGAGGGTGAGCGCCTAGGGACAAACGGGACCGTATACAGGTTCCTAGTAAAGCAGGCGGGCCTACAGGCCTGACCCGCTATGCGCAGGCCTTTCGTCCGTCAGCCCTTGGCCAGCTGCTCGGCCAGGCTGCTCCAGTTCCTGTGAAACGGGCAGAAGTCCTCAGTGTCAAGCATGACCTTAGACCACCTTAACTCATAATCTCGCATCCCCACCAGCCCCCGCATGGTTTTAAGCCTGAGGTCCTAGGCCTCTGGTGAGAACCACTTATGGGTGGTGTACTTGAGGGCTGTGGTCTTTGACGCCCACGGCGGCCCCGAGGTGCTGCACGAGGCAGAGCTCCCGGACCCCAGGCCGGGCCCTGATGATGTGATCGTCAGGGTGAGGTACACGTCGCTCAACAGGATAGACACGCTGGTGCGCAGGGGCTACCCGGGCATAAAGGTGAGGCTGCCGCACGTCCTGGGCTCAGACGTCTTCGGCGTCGTTGAGGAGGTGGGAAATAACGTTACACACCTGAGGGAGGGCCAGGAGGTCATACTGTCGCCTGTCCACGGCTGCGGCCACTGCGAGTACTGCCTCAGCGGCAGGGAGAACATGTGCAGGCTGTGGTCCATGCTCGGCTTCCACGAGGACGGCTCCTACGCTGAGCTGGTGAGGGCCCCCGCCAGGGTAGCCCTCCTGGCTTCGGGCAGCCCTGAGGAGCTGGGGGCCCTGCCGCTGTCCCTGCTAACCGCCTACAGGGCGCTCGTAAGCCTAGGCAACGTCTCAAGGGGCATGGACGTGCTCATATGGGGGGCCACCGGGGGCCTTGGCACGATGGCGGTGCAGATAGCTAAGGCCTACGGGGCCAGGGTGATAGCCACTACTAGGAGCAGGGAGAAGGAGTGGGTCCTGAAGCAGGCCGGGGCTGACCTCATAGTCAACACGAGCGAGGAGGACGCCGTCTCAAGGGTCATGGAGTTCACAGACGGCAGGGGCGTAGACCTCGTTATTGACTACGTGGTCGGCACTACCCTGGACAGGAGCCTTGAGGCCCTAGCAGTGGGGGGCACCATAGTAGTCCTCGGCTACCTCGGGGGCGCCGCCAAGGAGCTCAACTGGAACAGGTTCTACCTCAAGCACGCCAGGGTAGTGGGCACCCACACTGGCAGCCCGTGGGAGATGGCTAGGGCCCTCAGGCTCTATGAGGGGGACCTGGTGAGGCCAATAATAACCAGGAGGCTCGGCCTCTCGCAGGCGGCGGAGGCCCACAGGCTCATGGAGGAGGGCCTAACGGTCGGCAAGGTTTCAATGAGGGTCGACCTGGGCTAGGCCCCCAGCTCCTCGAAGTACCTCCTCTTGAACTCGTCCCACTTAGAGGGATTATGGCCGAACCACCTCCTCAGCTCATCGCTTGGCGCTGCGTCCCTCAGCCACAGGTCAACCTTAGCGCTCTCCCTGCTCAGGCCCCTGGACCAGAGCCTGTCGACGAGGACCCTCGCTCCGTCGTCCTCCGACGGGGGCTCGTAGACGCGCTTGACCTTTATCACGGTAAGTTGCCAGTTCAGCTGATCGCCAGGAGGACTTTAACGCTTGGTATGGTTCGCCGCTTAGGACTTCACCCAGCAGCTCTTTGTTCAAGGGCTCAGGCCGGGACCATGGACCACAGGGACACTATGACGCTGCTCATCGACATTGCCAGGGCGGCGTAGGGCGGGCTTATGTAGACTGCCGGGTACAGCATGCCCGCCGACAAGGGCACGAGGACGCTGTTGTAGCCGAAGGCCCAGGCCAGGTTCTCCCTGACCTTCCTCACGACGACCCTCGACTCCCTCAGTAAGTCCCTCACTCCCCTCAGGCTTGTGACCACGAAGTCGCCGGCGTACTTAGCTATGTCAGTGCCTCCTGCCAGGGCTATGCCGACGTCCGCCTCCCTCTCAGCCACCGCGTCGTTGACCCCGTCGCCTATGAATGCCACCCTGTGGCCCTCCTCCTTCAGCCTCCTCACGAGCTCGGCCTTGTCGTCCGGGGATAGGCCCTTCCTGACCTCGACGCCAAGCCTTAAGGCCACGGCGTCAGCTGAGGGGCCGCTGTCGCCTGTGGCTATTACGACCCTTTTACCTATGGACTTGAGGTAGCTCACCAGCTCCTCCGCCTCTGGCCTGACCGGGTCCTCGAGGGTCAGCCAGCCGGCCACCCTGCCGTCGACGCAGACTGTCACGTCGCCCCTGACCTCGCCCTGGCAGTTCTGAGCTATGAACTCGGGCCTGCCCACTATGACCTGCCTGTCCCCAACAACGCCAGCCACGCCGTCCCCTGGGAACTCGTTGAACTCCTTGACAGAGCCCCTCAGCCTGGCCCCGAACCTCTCAACAATTGCCCTAGCCACTGGGTGGGAGCTGAGGGCCTCAAGCGACGAGGCGAGCTCCATGGCGCCTGGCTCCGCCTCCACGAAGTCCTTGACCCTCGGCCTCCCCTCCGTGAGCGTGCCCGTCTTGTCGATCACGAAGACGTCGACGTCCTTGAGCCTCTCCAGCGCCTCCCCGTCCTTAACCACTACCCCGCGCCTTGTGAGCCTGTGAACTGAGACGAGGACAGCCATCGGGGTGGCGAGGCCGAGGGCGCAGGGACAGGCGGAGGCCAGCACGGCCACCGCGAAGAGCACGGCCCTTGGCGTCGGGGCCCCCAGGGCGAAGTGCCACGCGAGGAAGGTGGCCGCGGCCACGGCAACTATTGTTGGCGTGAAGGCCGCCGCCACCCTGTCCACGAGGTCCTGAACCTTAAGCCTCGCGGCCTCGGCGTCCCTGACGGCGGTCATCAGCTGGGCCACGTAGGTCCTGTCCCCCGACCTGGTCACGTACACCCTCAGGAAGCCCGAGACGAGCCTCGAGCCGCCCACCACGGGCGAGCCCTTAGTCTTAAGTGAAGGCATCGACTCCCCAGTTAATATAGACTCGTCCACCTCCCCCTTGCCCTCCTCGACAACGCCGTCTGCCGCTATGACCTCGCCGCTCCTGACCAACAGCAGGTCGCCCACCTTCACCTCGTCGGCGTTCACCTCAACCTCTTCTCCGCCCCTTATCACCCTGGCCCTTGCTGGCAGGAGGCTGGCGACCTCGCCTGAGAGCCTCTCCCTTATGTAGGCCTCTATGGTCTTGCCTATGAGGAGGAACGATATGAGGAGCGAGGCGGCGTCGAAGAAGACGGGGCCGCGCGTTAGTAGGGAGTAGGCGCTGTAGAGCCAGGCCACGAGCGTCGCCGTCGAGACGAGGGTGTCCATGTTGGTGGTCCTGTTCCTGAGCGCCCTGTAGGCCCCCGTGTGGTACCTCAGGCCGGCGTAGAAGACCACGGGGGCTGAGGCCAACATGGCGAGGAGCGGCCTCGAGGTGTACTGGAGGTAAAGGGTGAGGAGGCCGAAGGACCAGGCCACCGTCAGCGACCTAATGTAGCCCCTCAGCTCCCCCGAGCTTGGCGGGGCTGCCCTCGAAACCACCTGGGCCCTGAAGCCGTGGGCGGTGAGGGCCTCGGCTATGGCCTCAGCCGACGTCGAGTAGGGGTTTATCTCAACTACTGCCTCGCCCGTGCCGGGGTTCACGGAGGCCCTGACGACCCCTTTGAGGCCCTCCAGGAGCCCTGAGACCCTCCTCGAGTCCTCCGGGTTCATTGAGACCCTCAGCCTTACCCTCTCGGTCACGACGTCGTAGCCGGCCCTCCTGACGGCCTCCACCAGGTCCCTCAGCCTGACGCTGTCGCCTACGATCACCTTGGCTGTGCCAGAAGCGAGGTTAACGTTGGCGTCGACGACCCCCTTAACGCTAGTTAACGCCTTAGTGACCGTGGTGACGCACGTGGCGCAGTGCATGCCAACTACTCTGAGCTGCTCCTCCTTGGTCACCCTGAGGGGGCCCTTGCCCTCAGGGCTCAAGACGGCATCCCCTTGGGGCCCTCGCGGAGGTACTTCTCGGGGTCCCTCTTGAAGGCCCTAAGACATGCCTCAGAGCAGAAGTAGTAGACCTTCCCCCTGTACATAGCCTTGAAGGGGGTGCTATCATCAACTTCCATGCCGCAGACAGGGTCTACGGGCAAAGGCCAGCCCTTGGTGTTAACCGTCAAGGGCCCCCTAAAAAGCTCTATATAGAGATTGACAGGCCTGGCCTCAGGCCCTCGCGGCCTGCCTCAGTTCTACCCTGGCCGAGCCCGAGGCTATCGCTTCGTAGCTCAGGCCCGAGAGCGCCGGGTCCAGGGACCTCAGCTCGTCCCACACGTCCCTGGCTGACGGGTAGGCCCTCGGGTATCCCATCAGGACGAGGAGCCTCGCGAGGGCCTCCCAAGACCTCACCGAGCCCCTGAAGGTCTTGGTCCCCCTGGCCAGGGCGAGCCTGCCGTCCACGGACACGTAGACACCCTCCTCCTCAACGTGTGAAGCCAGTGGCACGTGGACGTGAGAGGCGTACTCTACCCCCACGCCGGCCACAGGGGAGAGCGATACCACGAAGGGCACCCTGTAGAGGGCCTCTAGTACTCCCTCGCGGAGCGGCGAGGGGGAGGCCAGGTCGCCTCCCACGATAACGAGGGCCTTCATTCTCCCGTCCCTGGCCGCCTCGATCATCTCGGGGGCCGTCATGCCCTCCTGGCCCGGCACCTCGACGCCCCAGGCCTTGCTCAGCTCCCCGGCCTCGCTGAGCCTCCTGCCGCCTGGCAGGGCTGACGGGCCCACGCCGAAGCGGCGGGCCTCAGCGTTGTCAAAGTAGGACAGCAGGGGCACGAGGCCTGAGCAGGGCCTCGAGAGGACGCCCAGGAGGGCGGAGAGCGCTAGGGCCTCTGAGGCCACTCCAGGGGTTCCGTCAAGCTCCGCCACCACTACTGCCTTGCCCCTGGACAGCGCCTGGGCCGCCTCCCTGGCCGCCGCCTCGTCGATGCCCGCCATCCCAGCCTCCTCAGCCGGGCTCAGCGACCTGAGCGCAAGGGCCCTGGAGGCCGCGTCGGGCAGCAGCTTGGAGGCCAAGGCCACGTCCATGAGTCCCTCCGCGGCGGCCGCCACCTCAATGGCCCTCAGGGCGTCAGGCGCCCTCCTTACGTCAACTGCCATGTGTACGTCTGCGGCGTTAGCGAGCTTGTCGTCCTCTGACGATATCAGTATGAGCCTTGAGCGCCCCTGCAGGGACTGCCTCCTTATGAAGGAGGCCAGGGCCGGGTGGTAGTCCTCAAGGGGCCCTATGACCAGGAAGGAGTCAACGTCGTCAAGTGACGAGAGCGGGAGCGTCGGGAACGGGCCCCCTATGGGGGCAAGCTCGCTGAAGGAGGGCAGGAGCGACGAGGCCACGTCAACGTTGTTGGTCCTCAGTGCCGCCCTCGCCAGGAGCTGGGAGAGGTAGTAGGCCTCGGCGGGGAGCCTCGAGGACACTATGACGCCCACCGAGCCGGGCCCTCCCTCGCCCATCGCCTTCCTCAGGCCCTCAGCTATGACGCCAAGGGCCTCGTCAAGGGAGGCCCTCGACCACGACCTGCCTTCCCTCCTCAGCCTCGGCCCCTCAGGCCTCTCAGGCACGTAGACCAGGTCCTCCCAGTGGTACTTGCCCCTGAGGCACTCGGCCGCGAAGGGCAGCAGGTCCCTCCTGCCCTCAACGTAGACAGGCCTGGAGTCCTCGAAGCCGACCCTCAGCGGACATGAAAGGGAGCACATGGAGCAGGCCGTCTCACCCCAGCTCGTCGGCCTGGCTGATGCCATCACCTTGTCCACTATCGCCCCGCTCGGGCAGACGTCAACGCATGCCCTGCAGCTTATGCATGAGCTGGTGGCCAGGCTCCCCGTCTCAGGCATAACGATGGTCTGCTGCCCCCTGTACAGCGTCCTCCATATGAGCCTGCCTATGTAGCCCTCGCAGACCCTCACGCAGTTATAGCACAGAACGCACCTGCTCAGGTCAACGGTTATCCACGGGTGCCTCTCGTCCATGAGCTTCGGGTCCTCGGCGCCCTTGGCCTCAACGCCGTACCTCCTAAGGAGCTGCGAGAGCCTCGTGTCAAGCTTGGCGGCCTCGGCCGGGTAGCGGCTGGCCAGGAGCTCAAGTATCGTCCTCCTGTGCTTTACCACCTCAGGGGTCTCCGTGCTCACCTCCATCCCGTCCTCAACGAACGTGGAACAGGAGGTGACCAGGCCCTTCCCCTTCACCTCGACCAGGCAGAGCCTGCAGCTGCCGTATGGCTGCAGCCTCTCGTCGTAGCACAGCGAAGGTATGTCTATCCCTGCCCTCCTGGCGGCGTTCAGTATGGTGGTGCGCTTCTCCAGGACGACCTCCTTCCCATCTATCCTGACCCTGAAGGGCATTTCCCATCACCTCACTACCTCGTCCCAGTACTTCTTGAGCGTGACCGCTACGGCCTCGCCCGTGCCGACGCCGTGACCGCACAGCGAGGCGGCCTTCATGGTCTCGGCTATCCTCAGGGCCTCCTCAGCCTCGTCCTTGGTCAGGTAGCCTCTCCTCGAGGCCTCCTCGAACAGCCTGTCTAGCTCAGAGGTGCCTAGCCTACAAGGGAAGCACTTGCCGCATGACTCGAAGGCCGCGAAGTGAACTATCTCGTGAAGCAGGTCAACTATTGGGGTGTCGTCACTGAAGGCTATCACGTTACCGTGCCCGAGGCTGGCCCCTATGGCTCTGAGCTCCTCGACGCCCAGCCTCACGTCAAGCTCCTCGGGCCTTATGACGGGTGACAGGGGACCGCCAACTATCACGCCCTTTAGCCTCCTGCCGCCCTTGAGCCCTCCACCAATATCATATATCACTTCCTTAAGAGGTACCCCGAACTCTACCTCATAGAGGCCCGGCCTCTCGAAGAGGCTGTTGAGGCTGAGCACCTTGGTGCCCCTGCTCTTATTGTAGCCCATCTCGGCGTACCTGTCGCCCCCGTTCTCAATTATCCAAGGCACGTTGGCAAGCGTCTCAACGTTGTTTACGACGGTTGGCATACCGAACAGGCCCCTCTCTGTGGGGTAAGGCGGCCTAGGGGTTGGCTCAGGCCTCCTGCCCATTATCGCGTTTATCATCGCTGTCTCCTCGCCGACCACGTAGGAGCCCCTACCGACGTGGACCTCAACCTCGACGGGGACCCCCTTTGATGCGGCTGGGCCAGCGTAGCCCGCCTCGTAGAGCTCCTTTACCGCTCTCCTCACGGAGTTTATGGCCTCAGGGTACTCCCTCCTTATGTAGAAGTAAACCTTTGAGGCGCCTACCGCATAGGCCGCTATAAGTGCCCCTTCGATGACGAGGTATGGGTCCCACCACATCAGGAACTTGTCAACGTATGCCCCCGCGTCGCCCTCGTCGCCGTTGACAAGCACGAACTTCTGGGGCGCCCTCTGCTGGTACGCGGACTCCCACTTAAGCCCGGTGGGGAAGTAGGCGCCTCCCCTGCCCCTCAGCTGGGACCTCTTGACCTCCTCTATGACCTCCCACCTCCTCATCTTTAGCGCCTTCTCAAGGCCCCTCATGCCGCCAAGGTCAAGGTACTGGCCGAGCGAGCTGACGGGCCCCTTGACCACGTGCCTCAGCACGACGGCCCTGCTGGACCTCACCTCAATTATTGGGTAACCAGCCGTTGAGGTGCTTGACGGCCCCATGTAGCACTTGCCGAGGCAATAAGTTGGCGGCTCCTGCCTGACTGCCATCTCCCAGGCCTTTGGGTTAAGCGACCTGGCCACGTAGCAGGCCAGGCCCCTGCAGTGCTCCTCTACAGGCTCCCGCTCGGGGAACGAGTAGAAGGTCTTGAGCTCCTCCTTGGGCAGGTTTATCCTTATCGTGGCGGAGCCCCTACAGCGAGAGACCCCTTGTCTATAATAAGAGTTAGCCCTCGCCTTCTAAAGCCAGGCCTATCCTCCTTATGCCCTCCTCAAGCCTCTCGGGCGGCTCGCTGACGAACGTCACCCTTATGTAGCTGAAGCCGCTGGGGCCGAAGGCCGTGCCGGGCATCACCGCGACCTTGTACCTTGAAGCCAGGGCGCGGGCGAACTCGTTCGAGTCCTTGACGGTCGGCGAGAGGTCCGCGTAGACGTACATGCTGCCCTGGGGCACTGAGAACCTGGCGTCACTGACGTACTTCCTGAGGGCGCTGACGGCCAGGTCCCTCCTCTCCCTGTACGTCGAGACCACTGACTCGATGAACCTCCACCTCCCCTCCCAGGTCAGGTACTTCAGCACGAAGAGCTGCGAGAGGTTGGAGGGGCCAAAGAAGGCGTGTGCGTCTATCCTAGAGCAGGCCCTCATGACCTCCCTGGGCCCATATATGTAGCCCAGCCTGAGCCCAGGGACGCCGGGGTCCTTTGAGAAGGAGCCCAGGCCCACAACTACGTCAGGGGCCATGTCATAGAGGTTCGCCCTCCTCCCCTCGTAGACTATGGTCCTGTAGGCCTCGTCGACCAGCAGGTAGACCCCCTTGTCCTGGGCCAGCTCCGCCACGGCCCTGGCCACGTCAGGCCTCAGCAGCCTCCCCGTCGGGTTGTCTGGGTCCACCAGGATGACGGCCTTGGTCCTCTCCCCTATGGCCTCCTTGAGGGCCTCAGGGTCGGGCTGGAAGCCCTCGCCGGCCCTGGCCCACCTGACCCTGCCGCCCAGGTACTCAACTATGGGCCTGTACATCATGAACGTGGGGTCAATGAGGACCACCTCGTCCCCGGGGTCCAGGAGGGCGGAGAGGACGAGGAATATCGCCGAGGAGCCGCTGGGGGTCACCATTACCTCGTCGGGGGACACCCTAATGCCCTCGCGCCCCAGGTCCTCAGCTATGGCCTCCCTCAGCTCTGGCAACCCCTCGGCCGGGGCGTAGGCGTATGTCCTCTGAAGCCTCATCGACTCCAACACGTCGTCAATTACCTCGAGCGGTGGCCTGTGGCTCGGCTCGCCAGCGTGAAGCCTTATCAGGTCAGGGCTTGGCGACCTCAGGAGGGAGGTTATCACTTCCATCGGGGAGTCCTCAAGCGCCCTGAGCCTCGAAGACAGGTCGCGGGGCACCTGCCGGCACCTGTTGGAGCTGAGAACGTTTTAATAAAAGTAAATGGGGCGTTAGCCTATGGCCAGCGGCCATGGCAGGCCTCAGGCTCTCTTCAATGCCATACTATGAGAGGTGGTTCGTAGCAGGCATAATAATAGGAGTCCTCGTGGGCCTGGGGGCCCTGTCTATCTACTACCTTGTCGTAGCGCTCTCTAAGCTCCTCCTCATGGCCCACGTGAGCCCCTTCCCCGTCACGGCCTCTCGATACCGGTCGGAGCTCAGGTGGCTCCTCCTGATGCCAGCGGTCCTGGCCGCCGCCTTCCCCCTCTCCTACCTGGTCGCCCTCGCCTTCAGGACGCCTGAGGTGGGCAGCGACAGGGTGGTCAGGGCCTACCACAGGAACCTCAGGCTTGGGGCTAACGAGGCCCCTGCGGCCGCGCTCTCCTCGGCCATAGCGATAGGCCTGGGCGGCAGCGCTGGCATGGAGGGGCCAGCGTCACACGTCGGCGCCGCCCTGGCCCAGCTTATGTCAAGGGTCCTGGGGATGAGCGCAGAGGACAGGAGGAGGGCCCTGGCAGTCGGCCTCGGGGCAGGCATAGGGGCCATATTCAAGACCCCCTTCGCCGGGGCCCTGCTATCAGCTGAGCTCCTCTACAGGAGGGACGTAGAGCCTGACGTAATATACCCAGCGTTCATAGCCTCAAGCGTGGCCTACGCGGTGTACGGGTCCTTCACCGGGTTCTCGCCGCTCCTGGGCCTCTACGTGGGCCCCTTCAGGCCCCTTTACCTCGCGCTCTTCGCCCTCGAGGGCCTGGTGGCAGGCGGCGTAGCTATGCTTTACCCCAGGGCCCTCCACGGCCTCTCCTCATGGCTGAGGGCCCGGCTCAGGAACCCCCTTGTGAGGACTGCCCTGATGGGGGCCGCTGTGGGGGCCCTTGCCATAGTCTTCCCTGAGGACATGGGTGAGGGGCTGAGCTGGCTGAGGGCGCTGGCCAGCGGAGGCCAGGTCCCCTCTCTCCTCCCCTTCGCCCTCGCCCTGGCGCTGCTGCCCTTCTCAAAGATACTGACCACCTCGCTGACCCTGGGGAGCGGGGCCAAGGGAGGGGTCTTCGCCCCAGGCCTTGACATAGGGGCCTTCACGGGCCTCGCCTTCGGTGAGGCGCTTCACCTCGCCATGCCTAAGCTCTTCCCTGACGTAGTGCCCTTCATGGTGGTCGGCATGCTCTCGACCTTCGGGGCGGCCAGCCAGGCCCCCATAAGCTCTATGCTGATGACCGTCGAGATGACGGGGAGCCTGACCCTGCTGCCTGGGGAGATGATAGCGCTTGCCGTGGCCATGATGGCCTTCAGGGGGCCGGCCCTCCTGAAGGAGCAGGTGGAGAGCAGGGCCCTCTCGCCAGTCCACGCAGGCGAGTACCCCATACCTGTGCTCAGGAGGGTTAGGGTCTCTGAGGTCCCGCCGAGGCAGGTGTACGTAAGGCAGGAGGCCAAGGTAGCTGAGGCCCTCTCGGCCATAACGTCAAGCGGCCTCCTCTCCCTGCCAGTGGTTGACAGGCTTGGAAGGGTGCTGGGCATAGTGAACAGCTTGGACCTCAGGACGGCGGACCCCGAGGCCCCAGCCATAAGGTACCTGAGGCCTGAGCCAGGTCACGTGAGGCCCGACTCCTCACTTGAGGAGGCCGTCAACATGATGTCTAGGACCAACTCCAGGTACGTGATAGTTGAGGAGGACGGCAAGTTCATAGGCATAGTGACCCTGGACGACGTAGTGAAGGCCTATGAGAGGGAGGCCGCCAAGGGCCTGGCGGCCCCGCCTGGCTGAGCTCCCTCAGTCAGCTGCACCCTGAAGGGCCTGCAAAGCCCTTTAACCCTCTGGGGCCGATGCCTCACCGAGGCCGTAAGGTGAAGACATTGGAAGAACGACTGCCATAGGGGCTGCTGAGGAGGCCGCCAAGGCCAAAGAGTCTGTGCTGGAGGCTCAGGACCTGGCCTTCTCCTACGGCGACTTCCCGGTCTTCGAGCACGTGAACCTCGAGGTCAACGAGAACGGCTTCGTTGTCGTAGTGGGCCCCTCGGGGGCAGGCAAGTCAACGCTCCTCCGCGTCCTGGGCGGCTTCCTGAGGCCCACAAGGGGGAAGGTGCTGCTGATGGGCGAGGAGGTGACGAGGCCAAGCCCTAAGATAATGATGGTCCACCAGGCCATAGTCACCTTCCCCTGGATGACTGTGCTCGAGAACGTCATGATGGGGGCCGAGGCCAGGGGCCTCCCGAAGGAGGCCGCCAGGGAGGTGGCCCTTCAGATGATAGAGGTCGTGGGCCTCAGGGGCTTCGAGGACTTCTACCCCAAGCAGCTCAGCGGGGGCATGAGGCAGAGGGTGGCCATAGCCAGGGCCCTGGCGGCGGACCCCGTGGTGCTCCTCATGGACGAGCCCTTCGCCCACCTTGACGAGCTGACAGCTGAGGCCCTAAGGAGGGACGTATACGACATGCTGTTCAACGTCAACACCAGCCTCAAGGGGGTCGTCATGATAACGCATAACCTGGTAGAGGCAGTTGAGCTCGCCGACGTAGTCTACGTCCTCAACGGCAGGCCCGCCACCATAACGGCGAAGGTCAAGGTGAGCCTGCCCAGGCCGAGGGTCCCGAAGGACCCGGCCTTCATCGAGTACACGGACCTCCTCTACGACTACATAGCCGGTGGGGCCCTTTGACCGGGCCCGGCGTCAGCGTCATAGCCGTAATCGTCCTCGCCCTGCTGGCCACGACTGGCAGGGTCTTCCTCACCATAGGGCTTGCCATAGTGAGCGGCTGGCTCCTCGGCTACCTGGCCGTAAGGAGCAGGGGCTTCGAGACCGTCTATGTGAGCATATCTGAGGTCTTCGAGTCGGTCCCCGTTATATCCTTCTTCCCCGTCGTGTTGATATTCTTCGTTGACAGGATAGGGGGGTACCTGGGTGTTGAGCTAGCCGTCGACTTCCTCGTCTTCACGGCGGTGGTCTGGAACATATGGATGGGGATATACCAGGCCTTCAAGACGGTCCCGGCGGCCATGGTAGAGGTCCTGGAGAACATGGGCTATGGGTTCCTCGGCAAGATGAGGAGGCTCTACATACCCTTCTCAGTCCCGAGGATAGCGGCCAACCTGATGCCGAGCTTCGCCGACGCCTACTTCTACATAACCGTCAGCGAGGTCTTCAGCGTCGGCGCCACCTCCTACCACGTCTTCGGCATAGGGACCCTCATATCAAGCTACGTCTCAGAGGGCCTCTACACCTACGTCTACTACTCGCTCGCCGCCCTCGCCGTTCTCGTTGCGGGCGTGACGCTGGGCCTCAGGAGCTTCGCCAACTGGGCCGTGGCCAAGTACGGCCTCGACACGCCTATGACGCTGGCCCGCCGCAGGGCCAGGGGCAGGTGGAGGGCCCTGAGCGAGTTCTACGCCGGGGCCGCCAGGCCCCTCAGGGCCGTCGCGGGGGCCGTCAGGAGGGCGCCCGTCGTCAGGAGCATACAGGTGGTCAGGCGCAGGTCGCCACCGGGGAGGGGTGGGGGGAGGGCCCTCGACTGGGCCTTGAGGGCCGTAGGCGTTGCCCTGCTGGTCCTCATAGTCTACGGGGCCGCCGAGGTCATAACCTCGACGAGGCCCAGCACGTGGGCCTACCTGCTCTCCCAGACGTGGCCCATACTGGTGGGCCTGGCCTACGACTACGCCAGGGTCGCGGCGATAGCCCTTGTCTCCTTCGCCATAGCCGTCTTCCTCGGCTACTACCTGGCTACCCACAGGAGGGCAGAGGCAGTGGGGGTCCCCCTGACGCTGGCCCTCGCGGCCCTCCCGGCCCCTGCCTACTTCCCCCTGCTCTTCCTGGCCACCTCGGCGGCCCTCTACAGGGCCTTCGGGGGGCTGACCAACGAGCTCTACGTGGTCTCCCTGGGCTTCGTCAGCACGTTCTACTACATCTTCTACTCGTACTGGATGGGCCTGAAGGCGCTGCCCCACGAGGTAATCGAGCTTATGGACAACCTCAACATGGGGTTCTTCACGAGGCTCCGCAGGGTGCTCCTGCCGGGCACCTTGCCCTACATAGTCACGGGGCTCACCTCAACGATCGACAGCGCCTGGGGAGGCCTCATGATAGGGGAGTACTGGCCCCAGATAGCGGGCGACAGGACCCTTGAGGTGACCCACGGCGTGCTCAAGATCATGGACGTGGCCACCTACGAGGGCAACATAGCGTTGGCCTCCTACGCCTCCCTGCTATTTGGCGTCGTGGTGGTGGTCTTCGCCCTCGCCTTCACCAGGTACCTGCTGGAGGTCTCTAGGAGGAAGTACGTGATAGAGGAGGCGATATACGCGGCCTAGGCGCGGCCCTGGAGGCTAACGCGAGCACACTGCCCAGGACGGCCCTGCGACGTGACCTTCCTTAGGGCCTCTGTAAACCGGGGAGTTAACGCAGGATGACGTGTTGGTCTCCTTACAGGTCAAAGCTTGGCCACAGGTAGGAGCCCTTTACCTTTCGTTCCACGGCTCCTTGTTAACCGGGGAGTTTACAGCCGCCGGGGAATGGCCTGTTAAGGCGTTAGGCGACCCTTCTAGGGGCCGAGGGCCCGCCGAGAGGGCGGGTCAGCGTCCACGAATATCACTTGAACTCCTCCTCCAGGCTCACGCCCACGAGGTCGCCCAGCCTGGCCTCCTTAGCGTACTTCCTCACCCTCTCCTCGTGCTCCCTGAGCCTCTTAGCCACCTCGGACAGGCTGGCCTTCCTCTCAGGGTCCAGCACTATCCTCCCATTCTCGACGATTAAGGTCAGCACGTCCCCTTCCTTTATCCCGACCAGCTCCCTTATGCTCTTAGGAATTATTATGCAGCCCTTCTTCCCGACCACTACCTTTACAGCCAAGCCGGCTCAACTGAAGTTAAGCCAGTGAAACTACTAAGGCTTTTGCTCCAAGAGAGCTTAGAGATGACTGCCTGTAAGTGACCGGCCTGTGGTCAGACCCTAGCCTGGCAACCGAAGGTCGCTCCTCAATCTAGTAGGACGTGCCTGACCTAATGTTGCTATCCTAGTTAAGGCGTAAGGCCTCAGACCTAGGGTCACCTAGTGCAAAAACTTTGACTTAAGGGATCAGGCCTGAGGGCTTGGGAGATCCTCTATCCTCCCGTGGGCTATGAGGAGCAATACGCCAGGTATAATGCCAGAGAATATCAGGGCCACTATGGCCCAGCCAAGCGAGTTGAGCGACTTCAGGGTGGCGATGTCACCGTTCTTTACGGCCGAGTACATCTTCCAGGTGCGGCTTATCACCACAGCGTCTATTATCAGGAATACCACCGAAAGGAAGCCTATGACGCCCAGCTCAGCGCTTGCCACCGGGCTTACGATGCCCTGCTCGGACATCACAGCGCCCGCGAAGCCCACAAGGCCTAGGACCACGATCTCGCCAATCAGGGCCAGGATGGCGAAGATCAGGGCGACCAGGACCATGGTACTTATCGAGCCCAGGGCCCTCTCTACCTCAGGGGAGGGCGCCTGGCCTGAGGCGCTTGCCAACAAATCACCGTCCCTGCTGAGTTTTCAGCTAAGTTATAAGCTTTTACTGATGTCCCAGGGACTAACGGTCCCAGGCGTAGCGGCAAGCAGGTCTTGACTAGGACAACTTTAAGGAGGTGCATACGGCTCTGAAGGGGTCGTGGGCGTACGAGCTTCCTCCTGAGAGCTCAGGGCCTTCCTCGGGGCCGCCAGGAGGGACCAAGCCCTTCAGCTCGTCAAGGCCTGCCTCACCTCAGTGTAAACTGGGGAGTTAACAAGGGCGGTCGCCATGGGGTGGCCTTAACGCCAGCCCCCAGGGGCCTCCTTGTAGCGAGGGCCGGGGCCGAGGACCGGTCCCGGCGCCAACGTTGAGGGCGTAACAGCAAGGTCAGGCGGTCCGCGGTCATGATTGGCACGGCAGGCCTCCTCAGGACGCCCCTGCGGAGTCGTTCAACTGCGCTTAAAAGGCCCTGGGGGCCTCGGCAATCAGATGGTCAGGAGTGCAGGTTAAGGACCTAGCTCCTGGCGCCAACGTTGACAGCATAACCGTGAAGGTCGTCAGCGTTGGGGAGCCAAGGAGCGTGATAGGGAGGGATGGCTCATCCCACAGGGTGGCTGACGCCCTCGTAGGCGACGAGACCGGGAGCGTCCTCATGACGCTCTGGGACAGGAACATAGAGGCCGTGAGGGCTGGGGCAGTTATAGAGGTGAGGAACGGCTTCGTGGGCACCTTCAAGGGGCACATGAGGCTCAACCTGGGCAGGGGAGGGACCATAAGGGAGTCCGACGCCGAAATAGTCAACGTAAACACCTCCAACAACGTATCAGACAGGGTCGTCGAGCCCCCGCCGCCCAGGAGGGGCTTCGGAGGCAGGCCCAGGCGCAGGTTCTGAGCGGGCAGGCCGCCTAGGGCTGAAGCCTTATTGGCTCGCCGTGGCCAGGGTATATCAGGCTTGGCCTCAGGGCCAGGAGCCTCCTGAAGCTCTCCTCGGCCCTCGCCTGGTCCAGGTTATACCTTCTGGGAGGCGGCACCGGCCTCCCCCTTGAGCTCAGCACGGCGTCGCCGCTGAACATGACGCCCTCCTTCACGTAAGCCGTGCTGCCTGGCGTGTGGCCGGGGGCCGCCACAGCCCTGTAGCCCTCCACCTCGTCGCCGTCCCTGACCTTGACGTCAACCCTCACCGGCCTGACCCTGAGCAGCCTGTAGAAGAGGCCCGCCAGGCCCCCAGGGGGAGGTGACCTTCCCTCTATCACGTCAGAGTCGAGCTCAGGGGCCACGACCCTGCAGCCGAGGGCCTCCGCTATCTCGGCAGCGTGCCTCACGTGGTCAACGTGGTAGTGGGTTATGAAGAGGTACCTGACCTTGACGCCGTGCTGCCCCGCGGCCCTCAGCACGTCCTTGACGCTGGCCCCAGCGTCTACGAGGACCCCGTCGCTCGTGAGGTAGGAGTTCGACATGCCCTTTACCAGGTAGACCTCCAAGGGCGCCCTCTTGAAGGGCCCGGGGCCTAGGCTATACGGCTTAGCCCTCAGGCCAGCGGCTGAGGCTCTGTAAACCGGGGAGTTAACAAGGCGTTTCAGACGGTCATGAGGGTCAGGGCCGCCTAGTAAGCGAGCGGACTCAGCCCTGGACCCCCTGGGGCCTCCTCGGCGTGACGCCCTCAAGGAACATGACCTTGAGGGCGCCTAAGTAGGGCTCGGGCACTCCGAGGGCCTCGATCTCCTTAACGACCCTCTCCGCGTCATACCTCACCCTCCTGAGCTCCACGGCCTCCCTCTCCGTGTCTATCACGGCGTAGGAGGCCCTTGGGTCGCCGTCCCTCGGCTGCCCCACGCTCCCGGGGTTCACGAGGAGCCTGCCGTAGACCCTCCTGGCGAACTGGTAATGTGTGTGCCCCACTATGTAGACGTCGTAGGCCAGGTCTCCCCCTTCCGGCCCGGCCGAGAGCCTCACGCTCCTCCTCAGCGCCTTCCTCAGCGACTCGTCGTCAAGCCAGGGGTACAGGTAGCCGTAGAGGGGGCTCGAGGGGGAGCCGTGAACTGCTAGCGCCCTGCCCATGGGGCCGAGGTCCAGCGTCACCCTCTCGGGCAGCGACCTCAGGTGGGCCACCTGCTCGGGGCTGACGAGCTTAACCGTGTAGTTGGCCCTGAAGAAGACGCTCACCCAGTGGGTCTCCTCGCCGCACATGCAGTCCACGCCGAAGGCGACGGCGTTGTCGTGGTTCCCCATCACCATCCTGGCGCCGGCCGACCTAAGCATGTCTATGACCTCCGCTGGCCTGGGTCCGTAGTCTACCGCATCACCCAGGAACAGGACCTCGTCATACCTCTCAGCCTCAAGGACAGCCTTAAGGGCGTATGAGTTGCCGTGGGCGTCACTTATGAGCAGCAGCCTCAAGCCGAGCCCGCCGGTGACGGGGCCTCGGACTTTAAATGACTTCAGCTATATGCGAGGGGCCCCGCGCTCAGGCCCTCAGCGCTAAGCGAAGGGCCCCTTGAAGGCCTCACTCCTCTTCCTCCTCGGCCGCCCCGGCCCTCCTGACCTCCCTCTCGGCCTCCTCCACGGCCCTCCTCATCTCCTCGACCTCCTCCTTCGGCAGCGGCTGCACGCTCACCGAGGCGCCCGTGACCCTGAGGTACTTGTCCCACTGGACCACGACCCCCTCGTCCGTTATGTCCATGGGGTGCCTCACCATGCTTGTCTTGGTGTCCCTCATCTTCCAGACGACTATGGACCTGTAGAGCTTCCCCTCGACCTCGTCCAGGTCGAGCCTTATTATTCCGTCAACTGCGTGCTCAACACCCGGCCCCCCGAAGCCCCTCTCGCCCACAGAGACCTGGCTTACGAACATGGCCGTGGCCCCGAGGCCCGCTATGACCCTCTTGAGCAGCATGACTATAGACCTGGCCACCGCCGGCTTGGTCAGGTAGAGGGTGCTCACCGAGTCAACCGTTATCCTCTGCGCCCCCGCGTCCCTTATGGCCTGCCTCAGGACGTCTATCAGCTCGTGGACGTTGTCAACGTCCTTCACCAGGTACCTCTCCCTCTGGGCCGCCGCCCCCACGCCGGCCGTGAAGGCGTCAACTATGGCGCACCTGCCCTCCCTCTCGTACTTGTCTATGTCCCAGCCGAAGTGTCTGAAGCTCCTCCTTGTGGCGGCGGGGTGCTCCTCCAGGGCCACGAAGACGCAGGGCTCGCCCCTGGTGAGCCCGTTGTAGAGGAACTGCTTGCCCAGTATCGACTTCCCTGTGCCGGGGCCGCCTGAGATCAGCACCGCGCTCCTCTCCGGTATGCCGCCGTAGAGTATCTCGTCAAGGCCAGGCACGTACGTCCTCACTCGCGGTACCTTCACAGGACCGCACCTACGCCGTGTATTGTTATGATGAGGCCTTATTTGAATTTCCTGTCATGATTAGCGGCAGGGCCTCTGGCGGCCGCCAGGGTCTTGAAGGCCTGAAGTGGAGGACCGGCCTGACAAAACGCCATGAAAGGCCCTTATGGCGCAAGCTAACGCTTAACGAAACCTGCGAACATGCGTCAGCAGCGCTGAGGCCAAATTATATTAGCTCCTGGGCTAACGGCACTGCCGAGGGCATAACGTGCTGACCGGCGCTATAGTATCGCTGGCCTCAGCAGAGATAAGCAGGGCCCAGGCCCTGGCGGTCTCAGTGGCTAAGCTCACCGACAGGGAGCCTATGCTAATGTACTACAGGAAGGTCTCAGAGGGGAGGCTGCTGTCCATAGTCGTGCCAACTGGTTACCCGGCTAGCGTGATGGACGTGGCCGCAGCCGTTTCCATAGCTGACGTAGGGGTTGTGGCCACGGGCCATGAGCTGGACTGGCGGGACGGGGAGCTCATAAGCGCAGTTGACGCCTCCCCCGCCCAGCTGGGGCTCGTGGCCTCAGCCGACGGGGCCGCGGATGGTATCATAAGGAGGAGCGGGCTCAGGCTGAAGGCCATTGACGAGGGGGAGCTCGCCAGGGCGCTCCTTGAGGGGGCGATGAACATAACCTCGCGCGACGAGGGCTACGTCTACGTTGACAGGGCATTCAACGTCAAGGGCGTGGGCCCCGTCGTGCTGGGCTACACTAAGACCAGGGTCTACGCCCACGACAGGCTCTACGCCCTGCCCTCGATGAGGCAGGTCGAGGTCAGGAGCATAGAGGTACTCGACGAGGAGCAGGACTCGGTTGGCCCCGGCGTGAGGGTGGGCTTCGCCATCAAGGGGGCTGAGGTGGAGGAGCTCAAGGAGTCCTACGCGCTAGTGACGGAGCCGTCCCGGGCGGCCCAGAGGCTCAGCGTGAGGGCCGTCATATACCCCTGGTCTGACGTGCCCCAGTCCGGGGGAGTTCACGTGGTGGGGGCAGGCGCCCCCGTGCCAGCGTCGCTGACGCTGAGGGACGGGGTCGCGGAGGTGACCCTCTCGAGGCCCCTGCCGGCCCTTGAGAGGTACCTGTTGATTAACGTCAACGCCAGGCAGCGGCGCTCAAGGGTGCTCGGGTACTTGACCTCAGGCTGAGGAAGCGTTCCCGAAGGCCAAGGTTACCTGACAGGTCTCGTCAACGTCATAGCCCTCACGGCGCTAAGCGTAACTTAACCTGCTATCAGGTCTGAGCCAGCCCAGGGCTCGCTGGGCTACCCTTTACAGACCTTGTCAGCGCCGCCCAGCTGCAACAGGAGCTCGTCAACGGTCATTGCTTTAACGTATCGCCCCGCCTTTTCCCGAAGCTTCTTGTCATTTGTAACGAGCGCCAACCCGTTCTCGGCCGCGTAGTAAAGGTAGGCGGCGTCGTAGACCGTTATCCCCTCGTTGACAGCGAGCTCAAACACGTTGGCCTCGTGGCCCCTGATACTCGCGAGCCTGATGACATTATCAAAGACCTCCCTCAGGACCTTTAAGAGCTTACTGGCGGCGTCCCTGTCCAGGTACAAGGGGGAGCCCTTGATGAGCGAGTACTCCTTCCAGACAGCCTGGGTGGTCTCGTAAACGGCTAGGTCGAGCGTCACGCCATAAGCGAGAGGTCCTGTGCAGCCCCTCTTGGCAAGGGCTATGATGGCGTTGGCGTCAAAGAGATACAACCACTTAGTCCCTCCCCTCCCTGTCCTCCCTTATCAGCCTCACGATCTCCTCGTCGCTTATCCTTGAGAGCTTGGGCTCAAGCTCCTTGAGCACCTTATTGAGCTCCCTTATGACGCGCCTCTTCACCTCGTCGACGGTCTCGCCGCGACCTATGAAGAGCGTGGCCGTTGGGGGTTGGCCTGCCTGCAGCTGCGCTGTAAACGGCTGCTGTAAAGCCAGGGAGGGTCCAGCTGGTAGGCTCACGAAGGACTCGTGGCCCTGGGGCCTCCCTAAGGCCAACGCGGGCTGAGCGGGCTCCTGGCTCAACCTTGATCACCTCTGCTCTGCTGGCCTCCAGGAGGCCCTGTAAGCCCAAGATACCGCGTAAACGGGCTCACCGGCGGGGGTCCTATAGTTCAGGTTCCTGGCCACCATCACCACCTCGGCGACCACCTTGACGCTGAAGACGCCCCTTGAGGTGTTCACGGTGGTCTCTATGACGGCCGGCTCCTGCCCCCTTATGTCAACAAGTTCCCAGCCGTCCCTGGGCGGCTCCTGCCACGGATAGTAGACAGGCCTGTCCCTCACCTTCTCCTTAAGCTCCTCGGGCAGGGACTCAACTGTGACGTCGGCCACGGCCCTCACGTCGAAGTTGACGCCGCCAAAGGGTGAGAAGCCCGCCTCCTTCACGTGGACGACCATGACCTTTAGCAGCAGGACTGCGTCGTCCGCCAGCTCTACCCTTGCCACGCCTCCAAGCACCAGCTCCCTGTCAGAAGTCAGCACGAAAGCCCCCGCTGAAAGAGCCCGTTAGGTCTAATAAAGGCGTCTAAGAGTTACGCCGCAGGTAAACGCCTAGGGACCGCGGCTTTAGATCTGCCAATTACGTGGGACGAGCCATCATTTATAAGGGCCTGAGCTCGGCGGCTGGCCCCTCGCCTGGCGGTACCTCGCGGCCCAAGTCTTCATCCAGCCCGTCCTGACGTATGCGGTCTACAGGCTCAGGAGGGAGGGGCTGGAGCAAGTGTTAACCGGGGGGTTGACGCATGCTCAAAAGCGCCCTTAGCCCTGGTCAGCGGGGGCTGCCTTGAGGTCAAGGCTCGGCAGGGTCTGGGTGGGCGACGGCGAGCCCGTGAGGATAATGGGCGTCATAAACCTCAGCCCGGAGTCCTTCTACAGGGGCTCCGTGAGGGCCACGGTTGATGACGTCCTGAGGGCCGTGGAGTCCATGGTGAGGGACGGAGCCGACTTAGTTGACCTGGGGGGCATGTCGACGGCTCCGTACAACAGGACCCTTGTCAGCGCCGAGGAGGAGCTGGGCAGGCTGAGGCCCGCCATAAAGGCCGTCAGGGACGCTTACCCCGACCTGGTGATATCGGTTGACACCTTCAGGGCCAGGGTCGCGGAGGAGTGCCTGAGGCTGGGAGCTGACGTCATAAATGACGTCACTGGCCTCAAGGGGGACCCGGCGATGGCTAAGGTAGTCGCCGACAGCGGGGCCTCCGTCATAGTTGTCGCCAGGGAGAGGGAGCCTAGGAGGGGGCTGAGCCCGCTCGAGAGGGTGATAGGGGCCCTCAGGGAGAGCCTTGAGGTCGCCGAGGGGGCAGGCATAGGCCCTGAGAGGATAGTGGTTGACCCAGGGGTCGGCTTCGGGCCCCTGAGCCTCGACCCGGTCATCACGGGCGGCGAGCCAGTTCGGGGCGACCTAAGGCACGGCGACGAGGCGTACCCGTGGTACTCCTGGGACTCCATACTAATAACAGGTATACAGAGGATAAGGAGGGAGCTCGGGCTCCCGGTGCTCGTGGGCGTCTCAAGGAAGTCGTTCCTTGAGAGGCTCATGCGCAGGCCTGCCCCGCCTGAGGACAGGCTGTTCGCCTCCGTGGGGGCCGAGGCCATAGCTGTCCTCATGGGGGCCGACGCCGTGAGGACCCACAACGTGAGGGAGACCAGGGACGCCGTGAGGGTGGGGGAGGCCCTTAGGCTCTGCCTGAGCAGGGACCCGCTCGAGTGCAGCCAGGAGCTCAGGGGGCTGGTGCAGGGAGCCAGCGTCGGAGCGCCTCATTAGCCCTGGGCCTAGCGTTAAGTGAGATATATCTTCATGTGTGGCATTGCCTATAGTCTTTAGTCTTTATATATAGCTAACGTAACCCTTGCACCCGAGGTGAAAGCGTGAGGACCTCAAAACGTGCCTCCTCAGCTCTTTTGCTGCTTCTAATATTAATAGCTGTCCTTGCGCCCCTGACAGGCGTCTTGGCGCCGCTGAGGGCTAAGGCCCAGGGCAGCCCGGAGGTCTACTCGAACTTCACAGTTACGTCGACGGGCTACCTAACGGTCTACCTCTACGGCGTCCCGCCTTCATCAAAGGTTCTCCTGTGGTGGGGCATAGAGCCGTACCCGCAGGGGCCGTGGTACACTACCAGCGGCGAGTCAGGCAACATGGAGACGCCGATGACGTACAACAGCTCCACAGGCGCCTTTGAGGCGACCATAGGGCCCTTCAAGAACGGCACCTGGGTGGCCTACGTCTTCAACGTGAACGGCACGATCTGGATAAACTACGACAACCACCCCTTCTGGAACTGGAACGTGATAATTAACCCTCCCATGAACATAATAGGCTACACCAAGGCCTGGGTCCTTCCCAACGGCTCGATAGTCATAACTACAATAGGCAGACCCCCTGACGAGATGATACTCTGGTGGGGCCTCACCACGGGCCCCCAGACTGGCCTGCCCTGGTACACAACTGCAGGCACCCCTGGGGCCAACCAGACAGTCATGACGTACAACCCGCTGTGGGGCAACTACACAGCAATCATAGGCCCCTTCAAGCCAGGCCAGTGGGTGCAGTGGGTCTACCACGACGCCTACACGGGCTGGTGGATACACAACAGCAACGTGAGCCCAGGAGCTAACTTCGCAATACAGGACGTTTACCTGCCCGTGCAGCTGGTCTCAGCCCGCTACAGCCAGCTGGCCTACACGGTCGGCCAGCAGGCGGAGGTCCAGCTGACCCTTAACAACACCTACGCCACGTCAACCTACGACGTGGCCCTAGTGGTGGGCACCACCACCGTCTACAACTCCTCCGTGACCCTGCCCGAGGGCTGCTCAAACCTCTCGATAACGTTCCCGGTTAACTTCCCGATGGGCTTCTATGACTCCTACCTCTACGTAGGGACGTCTGGCATGTGGAAGGAGTTCCAGCTGCCCCAGCTCATAGTCCTCAACACCACGGGCAGGAAGCCCATAAGCGTCGTGATAGTCTGGAACATGCACCAGCCCCTATACCTTGAGCCAAACGGAACCTGGGGCCAGCCGTGGGTGCAAATACACACGGGCCAGGACCTCTACTGGAACGGGAGCCTCGTGGGCGCCTACGAGCTTCAGGCCATGCTGCTTAACGAGTTCCCCAACATAAACGTGACCATAGACTTCACTCCCGTGCTCCTGTACCAGTGGGAGGCGTTCCTGCACCAGAGCAGCCCGACCTTCCTGACGACGGGCGTGAACGTGACCCATGACAAGCTGGCCACGGAGGAAACCATAGCCCTCTACAGGAAGCTAGTACAGGAGGGCAGGCTTCAGGTCCTTACTGTCCCGTTCTACCACCCGCTCATGGCAATAGAGTATGACAACGGCTGGCAGTCAGACCTCCTGGCCCAGCTCCTCATGGGCGAGAACATGACCTACACCGTCTTCGGGGTCAACGCCACGGGCGCCTGGACCCCAGAGATGGCCTTCAACATGGGCCTGCCGTGGCTCTACGCAGACGCGGGCATAAACGTGACCATACTTGACTATCAGGCCTTCGTCCAGATGGCCCCAGCCCTCACAGTGGTCAGCGGCAACTTGAGCCTTGGCCCCTACGGCATCTATGTCGTCCAGAACTCCCTGGGCCAGAGGATGTACGTGCTATTCAGGGACGACGACCTCTCCAACATGTTCGGCTTCCTCTTCTTCTACCATCAGTCCCCACAGGAGGTCCAGCAGGAGCTCATAGACTACCTGGCCAAGGTCTACATGGAGCACCCAGGGGCAGTCGTGGTGGTCGCACTCGACGGCGAGAACCCGCTGATATTCAACCAGGAGCCCCAGGCCGCTGAGAACCTCTACGCGATCTACCAGGCTTTGTCTGAGGCCGAGGACGAGGGCTGGCTAGTGACCCAGACGGTGAACCAGGCCATAGAGACCCACCCCGTGGCTGCCGTGCTAACGAACTTGCCTGAGGAGAGCTGGGCATTGAACCTCAACAACTGGAACAACGGCTACGCGGGGAAGGTCTACATATGGGACAACGTGAGCCTTGCCAGGGAGTACCTGGTGGCCTTCTCTAACCTGCTGGGCATGCCTATATCGCCTGTGGTGCCGCTTTCCTTCGCCCACGCCCCCAACGCAAGCGTAGCAGCCTTTGAGGCAATGACGGGCATGCCCGCCTACATTAACGTCAGCGGGGTCACCGAGGCCAACCCGCTCTACATGTACTACACCATGTGGAACTGGCTCTACGTCAGCGAGGGCAGCGACTGGACCTGGCAGGCTGGGCCGCCCAACTACGGGCCGCAGTGGTTCTCTGTGCAGCCCATAGTCTACGACAGCGCCATAGTGGGCTACGTGAGGCAGGCGTTCTCGAAGGTGACGCCGATAAAGGTCGAGCCGGGGCCGGGCCACGACTCGGTCAAGTTGACGATAAGGGATGACCTGGGGGTGCCGTTCCACCTGAAGATAAAAGTGATAGTGGTTGTAAGCAACGGCACGGCAAACGCCAGCGCCGAGGTGACACTGCACCCGGGCAACAACGTGGTGATACTGAAGGGCATCAGGGTGACGCCCCACTCGCAGGTGCAGGTCTACATCTACGCCCCTGTCAGGCCGTCGCAGCTGGGAGGCCACGTAATGCCTATCAGCAGGTACGGCCTCCTAATGAGCTCGAAGACCTTCAAGGCAAACAAGCCCCAGGCAAGCATGTCGCCAGCTGCGTGGCTGAACGGCCTGCTGAACTACTACTACGCGTGGGTCGCGGCCGTAATAGCTATTATGGTCACAATAGCGTCGGCCCTGGCGGGCCACCTCAGGCTCTGATCGCCAGGGCGCCCTGACCCTAGCTTTTTTGATGTAGTTTTTGATGTCCCTTCGTGATAGCGGCTACTAAGGGGAAAGGCTTCCCTCACAGCGCCCAGGGCCCTCTGTCAGGCCTCCTCGTCCCTCCTGGCGTCCCTCAGGTCGTTCAGGGCCTCCTCAATTGACTCCCTCAGGTCCTCCAGCACCTCCTCGTCAACGGCCTTAGTAAGGTAGCCCCAGGCGTAGAGGACCATGCCGTTGGAGAGCCTCGCAAGGTTCACGGCCATGTGCATCCTCCTCAGGAGCCCCCTCAGGGCCCCCTCCTCGCCCCCCTCGTAGTCAAGGCATGAGCCGATCGACGGGGGGAGGCCAACCACGTCATCCATGGCCTCCGCGAGCGCCCCCTTCCCCCTGCCAGGGGCTACCTGAATTGGCCTAGAAAGGGTGACGTAGGCCCTGTAGATGAAGTCAACCGGCTCGGCTCCAAGCTCACCCCTTAGCCAGCCGAGGGCCTCGTTAAGCCTTCTCCTGAGGCCCCTGTACGCCTCTCCCCTGGCGAACTCCCTGAGGCTGAAGCCCTCCTCAAGGGCCCTCCTGAGCCTTGCCTCTGCGGCTGGCCCCCTCACGGCCAGGTCAGCGACCAGGCCCACGAGCAGGGAGCCCAGGGTTAGCCTAAGGCCCAGGTAAAGGGAGGGGAGGGAGCACCTGAGCGCTGAGCGAATTGACTCATACGCGTAGGTCGAGACCACGGCGCTCACCACTTCGCTCATAGCGTAGCCCTTAACGTCAGGGAAGCCGAGGAGGTCCTCCATCATGGCGTCAAGCGCGTCCAGGAGCCCAGGCCTGAGGGCCATGATGGCCCTCTCGTTGAGCCTGCAGAGCTCGTCGAGATCGTCGCAGAGCGTCGGCGTTCCCTCAGCCCCCTCGTCCTCGTCACTCCACCTCAACTCGGGGCCCGCGAGGGGCCCCCTTGCGGCGTTAAAATGCTGACACCGGTTGCAGGTTAGATAGGGAACCAACGAAGTTGCGCGGCCCCTCAAGGCAACCCCCTCCTTTAAGCCCTGAGGGCCGAGGCCCCAAGGAGGGAGGGCTTGGCGATTCCTGAGGGGCCCAGGGAGGCCCAGGAGGGGGCGACAGGGGAAGGGCGCGGAGGCAAAGGCAATAGCCAGGCCCCCTCCCTGGCCTTCCTCCTCGCGTTCTCCCTCACGCTCGTGGCCTTCATGCCGGTCATATGGCCGTCGCCCCTTCAACGCCTCCTAGGCCACCCCCTCGCGCAGTACGTGATCTGGCTGAGGTGCAGAAACCTCAGCGTTGGCCTTGACGTCTTTGGCTCAGTGATTCCCGCGACAACCGCGGCCCTACTGGCTATTGCCCTGAAGGTGAGGGACCTTGGGGCCCTCCTACCCTTCGCCGCGAGGGGCGTAAGCGTCGCCAGGCTCCTGGCCTACGCTGGCGTCTCCCTCCTGGCCATAGGCGCCCTGCTCCCGCTGGCCTCGCCTTCAGCAGCCCTCCTGGCAGTCAGGGGCTCAGCAACAGTAGCGGCCGTCCTGGCCCTCTGCCTCGTCTACGCGGTACCAGTAGTGGCCGCGATGCAGGTCATGAGGCCGAGGGGCCAGCCGCTTCACTTGCTGGCAGAGAGGGCAGGGCCCTGGCTGGCCGCGGAGGCCTACGTCACGGCCCTGGCACTCTCGCTCCTCGCTGACGCCTTTGCCGTACTGCTTTCGTGCGTGGCCGAGCTCAGGGGCCTCCTTCCCTGGCCGGCCTACCTGGTGTACGGAGGCTGTGGGCTGACCGACGGCCTTGTGGTGACGCCAGTAGGGGTCGCAATGGCTACGCTGGTAGCTGTAGGCCTCTTTAAGCTAGTGGCAAGAAGGACGCGGCCCGTTAGGGCCGTGCTTATAGGGTGAATGAGGAGTACATGAAATACCTATAGGTCGCCTGCCTGGCAGCGTCCTTTGCTTCCCTAGCGACCATAACTAGGAGACGAGAAACACCTGGCTAAGCCTGCCTTCTCAGCGTTGCAGTAGTGCATAAGGGCGTTAGCTGGGTCATCGGCATGGATAAGCTTTACCGATAGTTCCCTAGCCCTCCAATCTTAATAACGACCTCACCACTGACCTCATACAGGCAGCACTCATCGACACTGCCAAGCACGTCCATAGCGGTGGGCAAGCAGGCACTAACTGCTTCATTAATTGTCAACACCCTAGCCTCCACGAGGATGAGCAGGTCGTCTTTATATATTATACACGAACCACGGCATTGTATCGTCTTCTAGGTGATGTTATTAAGTCTTGTTGAGCCAGTAGCTTTTTATTAGGGGTAGCTATATTTAATTTCGGGGTAACCGCCTCGATGCCTACTTTGCTCGAGCGCGGCATCCCAATCAAAGACATCAATTATTACTCCAGTGCTGAGAAGGGTCCGGGCAGACCACCGCATTGGGAGATGGTCTTCTGGTGGACCAGGAAACCGCTTGCTGGCGCTAGGGCTATAATCGCCGCGTCGCTCCTGCCAGATAACGCCTACCAAAGCACGGACTCATTCCTAGACGACCTGTTCCCATGCAGGAACGAGAAGAAGAAGGAGAAGAAGAAGATAGTGCATAGTTGCAACCCATCACCAAGATTAATCGAGAAGCTCAGGGGGAAGAGGCTACTTGACCCGTTTGCCGGCTTTGGCTCGATACCGCTTGAGGCATCAAGGCTTGGCGTTGACGCTGTGGCCGTTGAGCTGTTGCCGACAGCCTACGTGTTCCTAAAGGCAGTGCTCGAGTACCCGAGGCTCTTTAGGGACAGGTTCGTAGAGGTTGGTGGGAAGACCGTAAAGGAGTTAGGGCTTGAGGAGGTTGCCAAGCGGTTCAGCGGTAGGAGGGAGGTAAGCGAGTCCGGTAGGTACAGGGTGCCTATGCTCATCTTTGATGTTGCCAGGTGGGGCTCATGGGTAATCAACAAGCTCAGGGAGGACCCAGTGATCAGGGAGCTGTATGACGCTGATGTGTACATTGGTACGTGGGAGGTCAAGTGCCCAGTGTGTGGTAGGTACACGCCATTGGTCGGCAATTGGTGGTTGGCGAGGGTGAAGAAAGGCAATAAGAGTTACGAGAGGCTTGCTTGGATGGAGTGGCAAAACGGTGAAATCAAGGTAGTTGACCTAAACGAACAATGCAGACAGCAGAGGCTGGGGAACTGCAATAACCTAAGCGCCGAGGTAACCACAACGGGTGAGGAAGGCGGTTCCGTGAGGTGGGCGAACCAGGAGTTCGTTGTGCCAATAAAGAATGTGGATACAAAGCGCGAGACTGCCCAATGCCTGTACTGCAGGGCTGAGATAAACCACCGCGTAGTAAACGGCAAGGTGATTAAGGGCAATAGGAAGGATGGTGATTGGTACGTGAAGTGGGCACTCAAGCAGTGGAACGAGAACTACGAGAAGTACCTAAGGGGCGAGATCACGCTTGATAATTTGAGGCAATCACCAGCGAGGCCCACACTACTGGTTAAGGTCTACGTTAAGGATGGGGACTTACAATTCAAACCAGCAACGCAACAAGACACGGAGAAACTGTGGAAAGCCGCTGAGGAGCTAAGGAAAATATGGGGAGACCCGGACATACCAATAGAAGATATAGCAAAATACGAAAATAGAAGCATATGGGTTATTATATACGGATTTGATAAATGGTTCAAGCTATTTAACCCACGCCAGCTCCTCACTCTAATTAAGCTCATCAAATTAATTAGGCAGGTAGGGCACATGGTTGAGGAGGAGAAGCTAAAGGAAGGTTGGAACAGCGAAGATGCAAGAAAATACGCAGAAGCAGTAACAACATATTTATCAATCACATTAGTGAGGTATGCAGATTATAATACCACTAGTAACTTGTGGGATACTTGGTTCCTAAAGATTTCTCATGGATTAACAGCACGTGGTATTGCAATGATGTGGAACTGGGGTGATTTAAGAGCAGATGCTGCGATTACTGGTTCATATCTCACGGGTTTACGAAACGTAAATGAAGCAATTGGATACCTTTCTAATACTAAGGGTTCCGTAAAGATAATTTTAGATGATGCTTCTGAGCTTTCCAAACTTAATGGCGAGAAGTTTGATGTGATAGTGAGTGATCCGCCTTATGCTGCTGATGTGCCGTATTCAGAGCTTAGCGATTTTTACTATGTCTGGCTTAAGAGGGCTCTCAGTGACGTGGAAAACAATGAGTTGAAACCGCGCTTCCTGCCTGAGGCGTTCTTTGATGAGGACTTAGAGATACCGACTCAGTGGCAGAGGTTTGCGCGTAACGAGGTGAGTGAGAATGAGAGTCGTTGGGAGCACTTCGGTTTGAAGGTCACGTTCGCTGAGTTATTGACGAGGGCTTTTGCGAATGTCCTACGTTTCCTCAAGGATGACGGGTTACTTGTTGTGTATTACGTTGCCAAGAGGCCTGAGGCCTGGGCTGCGTTGGTTGACGCTTTGTGGCGTGAGAACAAGCTTGAGCTTGTCGCTGCCTATCCAGTCGAGACTGAGAGTGAGGAGAACGTTGTTGCTAGGGGTAAGGCCTCGATTCTCGGCGGTTACGTCTCAGCATGGAGGAGGCGGGTTGGGGAGAAGCCGCTTGATTTGGATGAGAAGAGGGAGGAGGCGTTAAGGGAAGTTGCTTCGAGGCTTGAGGATAGGCTTAAGGCTTTGAGAAGTACAAAGGGTGATGCGACGATGTGGGTTTACTCCTACTTGGCTGCCTTGGAGTATTTGACGGCTCACTACCCGGTGCGGCTTGGTGGTGTGGAGCTTAGTTCTGACGGCTTGATGAGGCAGGCTGTCGTGCTTGCGTCTGAGGCGTTGCTGAGGAGTTCCGGTATTAAATTGACTGATAGGGGTGCACATGCTTACCTGGCTCTTAGGATTATGGAGAGCGAGAGCGGTTATGTGGATAGCGATGCACTGTCATACGTAGAGAAGGCTGTTGGGCTGGAGCATAAGGACCTAGTTAGGCTTGGCTTGATTACAGAGGTTGAGACCGGCGGGCCTAATGTGGCTAAGCGCAAGACGTTTAAGGTGTTGGCGCCACGTAATGACAGCGTGGATGAGGTTAAGAAGATTTACTCACTCCAGCGTGGGAGGTCTGCAGTGCTTGATTGCCTAAGGCAGCTCCAGCTCAATGCCATAACTAAAATTAGAACCCTTATCACGTGTACTTCTGAGGTGAGGGAGGAGGCCCTTAACCTGGCTAGGGCCTTAATTCAGCTTTCTGAATTGGGCTTGCTTGCTGAAGATGATGCTGACGTAAAGCTTTCTAAACTGGTCCTTCTTGGTATGGGGTGGTGGCAATGAGCGCCGAGAACCTAAAGCTACTCGCCGAGGGAAAGGTAAGCCCTGCCATAGACATATATGAGGTATATAGGGCATTATTCCTAAACGAGAAGCCCGAGGAAGCGCACAAAATATATTGTGACCCGCAATCATTCTTCACCATAACGTACGTAACCCCAGCCTTTAGGCAGTACATAGAGGATTTCCTGAAGAAACTCAGTAAGGGCGAGAATGAGATTTACATAATGCCTGCCTTGATGGGCGCTGGTAAATCGCACTTCCTAGCCTTTGTACTTCACCTCCTGGCCCTCTATAGGCGGTGTAATGGTAATGTGGATTGCGTTAGTAGTGAGCTAACGAAGTACGGCATTGATATCGAGGTACAGCCGATAAGTAAGATTCCTAATGTTGCTGTCTTTAGGGGTAAGCGGAGTTTAGGAGATTTCGAAAGCAGGCTTAGGAAGACGAGTACTAAGGATGAGTTAAGGAGTATTGTTAAAAGTAATACGCCGTTGGTCATTATTTTTGATGAGACGCAACTCTTCGAGATCGATGAGGGAGACGATTTCGTTGGTTGGATCCAGACCTTGGCTGAGGTCGTCCGTGAAGTACCTGGAGCGTTCTTGTTTGTGTCCTACTCATTATTTGCGACCGAGAAGCCTGATCTGGAAACCCGTAAGTCAATAGAGGCCGTTAAAAGGATGACTCCAAGAACGATCTCGTTGGACACCGTCTCTAACATCTCGGCTGTACTCAGAAGGTGGGGCGGTATAACAATTAAGAAGGTCGCTTTAGATCCCTTGAAGGGCTTAGTCAATGATGAGGAGTATAAACGCCTTAATGATGAGTTTAAGCAAACGTACCCTGTTAACCCGAGACTTCTTAATGTTTTACTAAATCTTGCTAATGAATCATTAGTTGAGAGAACGAAAATACAGATGACGAGGGAGCTCCTTAGAATACTTGCACGTGCCTACTTAAATACGAATCGTACGGAGCAAGGAAAGGAAGAGTTGATAACCTTCGCTCATTTACAGGAGCCGGAGGAGTTATTAATAGTAGGTGGCCCCACGGCAGCGGATTGGAAACGGCTTCTTGACGAGTATAAGAATGATGTGGATAAGATTAGAAATAGGAACTTAAATAATTCAACGTATAAGGCCGCGCTTTCAATGCTTAGGTACGTATTACTCACGACGTTTTACCTAAGGCTTATGCCATCGCTAGGGCAATACCCATCGGAGCAAGACTTGCTTGTGGGTAGTTATAATAACTTGGATATTACCACAGCCATCCTTGAGGAGGCGCTTAATGAAGTTACTACGGGAACCAATGTTACGAAGGTTGGGGATAAGTATATGTATTGGCTTCTAGGCGACGAAACGGAAGCCGTATATAAAGCGGCTGCTGCTTACTCAGGGGACGATGGTTTAGAAGTTGCTGTTAATGAATTAATAAGTATTGTTAAGGATAAATCAGGTGCTTTCTCTAAGGTTCTCATCACCGGTGTAAAACCTGAGTCACAAGGTAAAGCGCAAAGTAAAAAAGTCGTTATAGTTACTAATAAAGACTATTGGCAGAAGGAGCTAAGTAATAGCAAGGAGTCGATATTTGCAGTGGATATAAAAGGGTTCGGCACCAACATAAGAAGAAACAATTTGATATATGCATTGCCTAACGACAAGGCAAAGGTGCCACCGAAGGCGGTCGATGTTCTTAAGGATTTCAGAATAGAGGTCAGGGAGGAGGGGGGTATTGAAAATGCCGTTATTGAACTTGGCAAGATAATAAAGGCTATCGATGACGTAAGTAATAACCTTTTGAATTACTTCTCCGATCTACTTAATGTAGAGAATGATAGTCTTAGGAAGGAGATCGAGGAGCACTTAAGAAATCGACTTGATAATAGGAAGTCCGCGGCTATAGCCGCACTTAGGGAGACGGTAAATACGTGGCTTAGTAAGGCAGTGATCGGATTTAAGGAGCGATCATTTAATAAGCTTGACAGCTTCTTAATCGATATTAGTAAGAATAAGGCTGAGGTTGTTTATGCGCTCGCCGAAAAAGTATTCAAATTCGATAAGATTAAGGACTCAATAAAGCAAGGCAACTTCATAATGATAAGTGATTTATGGAGCGTATACCTTAACAACCCCGAGCTCCCACCTGCACCGATAAGTTTCAACGAGTTCCTAAGTTCCATTAAGGATTATTGTAAGGGCCATAGGTGCGTCTTCAGGGTAAATGATGAGTTAATTTGGATACCCGAGTGCTCCGGTAATGGTGAAACGCCGAGTTTAGATGAGAATAGTGGTGTTGCGCCCATACTCATTGGTGAGGAATTCATTGACTGGCCCATTGAGCAGTTCCTTGAGAAGCTTCGTGAGAGGGAGGGAAAGGAAGGAAACTCTAGATATTATATTAGGTATAAAAGACCTAGTGGCGAGGATGTTAGGGTCAGCGTTGATGAAGCTTTGATGGAGAAGGAGAGGGATTATTGGCCTTACTTCACAGAGGGCTGTTTCGAGAGGGAGGTCCTTAGGGCTTATATCAAGCAGATTTTGATTGATGGGATTGATCAGAGTTCTATTCCTTCTATTGAGAGGCCTCCAGGTACTGAAGTAGAAGTTAAGGTTATTGCGAGTGAGGAGATGGATAAGTTGATTTACGGCATCAACAATACCATGAAAGAAGTGCCCTCACCGGGCGCTGAATACCAGTTTAAGGTTGAGGTACCTAAGGATCCGGGTGATTACACGCTTAGCATTAAGGCGATCTTTAAGAGTAGGACTGAGGATCAAAGGACTGTAACAATTAACGTAAAGGGTAAGAGGAAGAAAGAGTGCCCTCGTAGATATAGTGTTTCTCAAGGCGATAATATTAAGAGAATTAAGATATTAAACGCTAAGGAAGCAGAGAGTTTATTAAAGTATTTATGGGGTCAGCGTAAGCTCAGCTTAACCCTTAGCGTGAGTGCTCAGCAAAAGGCTGACGAAGGCGAAATTAGTCTGAACATGAGGTATATGATAAGGGAGGATACATCTTATAACAAGGTTCTACGTTTGTTAAAGGCGCTGGAGGACGTAGCGCCTAGTGTGGATGCGGTGTTTGAATTCCTCGAACCCGTCAATGTAGATGATGATATGGTTCAGAAGTTTAAGGGCTTGAGCCCGGAGTTCACAGTAATATGCAAGGAATAGCCAGCACATGTTGCGTTAAGGGAGAAAGCATTATAAGCTGGTAACCGAGTTTTTAAATGAAATGAGTAGTTATGGTTTCACTAATAGACATATTGAGGCTTGCCGGTAAGGACTTATACAAACACCAGCTAGATCTTGTGTCAGATGTTCTGTGGCTTCCAAGGCCTAGGTTTTTGCTTGCCGACGATGTTGGCTTAGGCAAGACGATACAGGCCCTGTTGCTCGTTAAGGCCTTAATTGAGTTGAAGAGGGTTAATAATGTTCTCATAATTGTTCCTCGCTCAGTACTTAATCAATGGTCTGACGAGTTGAACAAGTTTGAAATACAATATTACCTAATTAAATCGCCACACTACCCGCTGGGTTATCAAGTTTACTTGATCACGCTTGATAGGGCTAAGAAGGATAATTACATGAATTCACTACGGAATATACAGTGGGATTTAGTCATAGTAGATGAGGCTCACAAGATTAAAGTGGGTAAGGAGAGGGAGAGACTTGCGCACCTATGCGAAAAGGATAAAGAGGCCAATGGTAAAGAGGCCAATGGTTGCGTCCTCCTAACAGCAACGCCACATACTGGTAATGAGAAGGACTACAAGTTCCTTGCATCGCTTGTTAATAATGTCGTAATTAGGAGGGAGAAGAAGGACGTAGAGGAGTACGAAGGTAAGAAGATATTCCCTAAATTGAATTATTGGATTGTTCAGGTTAAGGCAAGCGATGAGGAGTCTCAAGCGCTTCACGATGTTCTTGATTTGCTTAAGAAGCACGACGTCGATAATATTGTCCGTATCGTTGTTGAGAAGAGGGCTATGTCAAGCCCACTATCCTTCTTTACAACCCTTCAAAAAGTCGTTAGGAGGGGCAGGTGTAGTGAGGAGAGGCTTGAGGAGGGTGAGTTGGATTCCTGCCTAAGTCCTGTGGCTGATTGGAGTGATCTTATGGAACTGGCGAAGCGATACTCACGTGCAGTCGATAAGAAGCTTGATGTCCTTAAGGATTTGTTAAAAGACAAATTGATTGGTAAGAAGGTTATTGTATTCACTGAGTACGCAACTACGGCTGAGTACCTCTTTGAGAACCTCCTTCAAAGGCTCAAGGACGAGTTGGGCAATTGTAGAATTATTGAATCGTCTGATGGTTATGCTAGGGCTGATTGTGGGGAGTTCGGGGTTATGTACGCCACATCGCAGGCTAGGGGGAAGATAAATGTTGAGGTAGTTGCCTCGAAGCTTGCTGAGTCATTTAAGACCGCCATTTTCGTATCTACGGACATAATGTCCGAGGGCGTTAATCTGCAGGCATTTGATGTGGTCGTTAATTATGAGGTTGTTTGGAGTCCCACTAAGCATGTTCAGAGGGTTGGGAGGATTTGGAGGTTTGGTCAAAAGGCCGATTCTGTGCTGGTTATCGATATGGTGCTTAAGACCGCGCTTGAACGTGATGAGTACACTATGTACTTAGACCTTCTGGAGAAGTTATATGAAATATCACTTAGAGCGTTGCCTCCCCAAAGCTACGGTGAGTTTGAAATCTATGAGGTTGGGGAGGGGATATACAAGATAATGGAAATTGGCTCGTCGGTGTTTCTAAAGGAGGACGAGGTGTATAACGCCTTATTAAATAGTCCTCGTTTAAACGAATTACGTAAATTACGTAAAAGAATTGAGGCGATAGTGAGGGAGAAGGAGAAGATCAGGTGGAAGCCCAGGCAGGATGTCGATAAAGGATTAAGGATTAAGCTGGGCTATCCACCAAGTGCTGATGTTGAGCCAGGAGACGGTTATTACATCGTTGACCTAGCATACCTGGTGAGGGACGAGAAAACCAATAGGGAGACGGAGGCGTATAGGGAGAGGCTTTTGGTTCGCCTACCGACGTCGTCGAGCGAGAGTAAGGAGGTTAAGGAGGCGCTGATTAGGGAGATTGAGGTAGATTGGGATAGCGTAGAGCCTGATAGCGGTGAGGTCAAGGAGGATGAGAGGAGAAAGATTGAGAGGAAGGTTCATATAGAGTTGTGGTCAAATTTAAGTAATTACCTCGAGAACCTAAAGCGATACTTACCGATAGGTAAGCCGGACTATAAGATAGTTAGTATTGCCAGGGCTAGGGTTAGGGGTGATAAGCAGACCTCAACAAAGTACCTGGGAGACTTTGAGAATATGGTCATGAGCGAGGTTAGGTTCAGTGAGGAAAGACAGAGGACTGAGTTGATGGCTGCCGAGTACGCTAAGGAGTATCTACTCAGTATGGGTTATGAAATAGTTGAGGACTATAAGAGCGTTCCAAGGCCCTTCGACATGGTGGTTTCTAAGGACAATAAGTACTTCACGGTTGAGGTGAAGGGTAGGCGGATTCCTCGGGAGAGGTGGGATGACAGGTATGGTGAGATTATTTCGTTTACGGCTGACGAGATTGATTGGGCTTTGAGGTATCCAAGCCGCCATATTGTGTGCGTCGCGTACATAAGTGATGGTGGGCTTCATGAGGTGAGTTGCATGACCTTTGAGGAATTCCAGAGGAGGTGGAAGTTCGAAACCATTAGGGGTATTGTGAAGTACGACGCGCGCGTTAAAGGCCTTTGAATAACAATTAATGGGTCGTGGTTGGTCTCAGCCTGGCCCTAATGCAGAACTCGGGCTTCCCCTACCCGCGCTATTTACGTAATGGTGGAACTCCGGAGCCGGAGGACCCGGGTTCAAGTCCCGGCGGGCCCGCCACTAAGGAGCGCCTAGGCGTCATAGTCTGCAGTGCCTCAGCTTAATTTATTACGACTTTCTCTGCCTAACAGCACCTGGGGTAAGGCTTGCCCCACAGGGTCTACGTTGAGGAGGCTCCTTGGTGGTCGAGCCCAGGATCCACGACGTTAAGGAGGTATGTAAGCGCTCCCGGCGACGCTAATCATTACTTCCATGGACACACGGCTCAATAGCTTGATGTCCCTGGGGACGCCAAACCGTTGAACTATGTGTCCCTGAGGACACGCAACTATTTTGCTCGCCGTCCCCAGTGGCCAAGGGCCCTATTGGCTCTGCGTCCCTCTCAGTTGGCCGTGGCTGACACGACAGACCCTATTACGTGAGCCTGCCGGGCGCCATGTGTCCCCGGGACAAAGGCGCTGGCCGCGGCAGGGTGCTGGAGGCTACAGGCTGGGCCACACTGTGACGCAGGGCCCAGCTGCGCTCAGCCCTGTCTCAGTCACGGGGACACGCCCCACCTGCGTCACCTTGGCCTCACCGGCTCACCTCATCAGTCTTGGCGAGGGTAGCGACAACAGCTAGGGCGCTTCTTCCGTGTTCCTTTTTCTACTTCAGCAAGTTCTTCCATGTTCGCGAGACGCTATGCTGAGCAGGGGGCGCTGAGGGAGTGCTGACGCCGCTCTGGGCGAGGGCCTGCAGGCCCTTAGCACCTTAAGCGCTTTTCTACATAAATTTGCGTAGAAACGTGTAGAGGCTGTAGGGACCAACCAGCTCGCTGAGCGTGACGGGGCAACCTACGTCAAGGGTTTAGGCATGGCTTCAGGGCTGAGGGGCCTTGGCCTTCGGCTTCGGCCTGACCCTTATCACGAACTCCGACCTCTTCCCCTTGGGGCTCACGCCCTGGTAGTAGTTGAAGACCCCGTGGCACCTCAGGCACTCCAACCTGCTAACGCTGTAGAACCTGAAGCGCCACGTCCTGAGGACCCTGAACTCGCCCTCGTAGCCGCAGTAAGGGCACTTAACCAAGCCGTGCCCCGTTCACTGCCTGTGAGCCCAGCCCTAAAGCGTTTTCAGCCGGGCCTGAGGGGCCTTGAGGTCATTGCCCTCCTAAGGCGTATTACGACGGCCCTGGGCAGGGCTTCATCTCGGTTGAGTAGTGATATCATGTTAGCGTGTAGAGACTTGTAATCCACTTCAGCGCGTCTAAATTACGTCAAAGCGCGTCATCGTGACCTCGATTGTCCCCTAATGGTGGCATGCATTACAATCCTCCTAAAGTCAGGGCTGTGAGAGATGCGCGATCCCGCTTTAGCTCACTTTGTTGTTATTTGCTCCCGCAGGAGGCATTCCAAGCTTATAGCGTCTTTACCTACCTTCATCAGCATTAACGTGAACACGTAGAAGGCCAGGAAACCGAAGGCGAAGCCTAAGTAAAACGAGGTAATTAACGTAGCTAATGAATTGGTCTCTGGACTTAGCTTTACAGGCATAAAGGATAGTAAAAATATAAATATAAGTAGACCGATAATGAAAAATAAAAATGCGAACGTTCTATCATTTCCCAGGGCCTCAAGAAGTTCAGGTGCGCACTCAGGCCTAATTATCAGGTCTTCACGCCACTCACCCAGGCCTAGGAGCAGAGATACAAAAGCCGGTATAAACACAGAGTCGCCTACAATTGATTGCAATTGTAGAGAGAGCCCCTGCATCCGGGTTGCAAGAATAAATATTATGTTAACGAATTCAGCAAATGCAACAGCGTAAAAGACTAGAAGAGAGGCTAGAAATACGTCATTCATTAACCTCTTAAGCTCCTCTGGAAGCGCGTCATATAATGCCAATAGCTGACCGTAAGAGTTTTCCTGACCTTCTAACATACTGTAGACAACGGCTGATAGCCTTGATAGTGCTTGATGTATCGTATAAAGCACTCCTGCATCGGCAACGGACCCGAAAGGGAAGTTTAGAAGTAGGGCAAGAGCCAGCATTATTAACATCACCTTTGTTATAGCAGAATTAAATGCGTAAGATGGGAGAAAGTCAAAAAGGGCTAGATCAACAAAGCCAGCGGCAGCAAGCCCTAATGCGATATAATGTCGCTTTCTGGCCTCACGCAAAGCTTCCGGCACCTTCTTCAGCTCGTCCATCATATTCGTTGCGTTATTTGAAGTGCTTGCATTGCCGCCAGCGCTTGCCATTATTTTACCATTAAGTTAAGTGAGCTTGACGAAAATAAATTATCATGCGATTTAACTTAGCTTTATATGGATTCGTGACACTCATAGGTAAATTCCCGAGGGCTGCGCTAACGTGAACTCGCATTGAGAGACCCCTTCTTTAAGAGGGGCAGGTGATCTAATGTAAATGACTAGAAGGCGCTCCGTTACCATAAAGAGCACGTAACTGACGGAGGTCCTAGCATTTTGAACCTATGGCGCGCGGTGAAGTTCAGCGGCATAAAGGGATCTCCTATGACGGGCTTAAGACAAGGATAAGGAAGCTGAGGTGACGGAGAGGACATCCATCTGCGCTACATAAAAAACCTGAAGGTAGCTGTCGCGTCTTAAAAACTCTGGACTGTAAAAGGCCTGTGGGAAGGGACCATGGCTGTAATGTTTGAGAATCCGGAGGAAGTAATGAAGAAGATCACAAGGGAGGCAAACAAGATCCTGGCAATCTCTGTGGCCTGCCTAGACCTCCCCTATGAATTGAAGAAATACGTGATAGAGAAGTGCAAGAATTCCTTAGGACAGAGATCAGCTGATCCAAGTGAGGTATGTCGCTGTCTGTCACAGGCTGTTAAGAATCTGGCAGAGCTGCTTGAGCAGTGTTCGGACGCCCTGTCAAAGACCTGTAGTGACCATGAGGATGAGGCCCGGTGACCCAGAGCTGCGCTCTCAACACCTGAAGCCTTAGCCCAGCCCTTAGCCGCGCTATTAAGCTCATTCTCTGCCCTTACGACCGTCTCCTTCGCCAACGTAGGCTACGCGACTGAGGCTATGTCTTTATCTGTTGCAGATCAGGCACGCCTGACAAGGGCACAGGGGGAGCAACGCCCTCCCCTTACTCCCCCTGTCCGCCAGACGCTCAGGACCCCGCGCAGCTGAGTCCCGCTCCATCATATGGCCCAGCTTGCAGCGGCTCGCAGTGCCCCACAGGAGCTGGCGGTGTCTGAGGGACACGTCGCCAGCCGCAGCTCCAGCCAGTTCATATAATCTAGCTGTCAATGTCTGAGGGCTGCAGGTACAGAAGCGCAGCCCTTCCAGGAGAGCCGCAACCGTGGACAACGTTAATGTCTGCTTTAGAGCTTTTCGCTGTCCGCTCAACGCCTGAGCGTCCGACCTACCTAAGGGCTTTGGGCATGGCCTGTCACGTCCCCTGGGCCCACGGCAGGGCGCCTAGGCCCTTTGAGCGTCAGGTCACGCGGGGCTTATGAGGCCTAGCTGCACTTTTCCACGCAAGGTTGTGTAGAAAAGGGCCAAGGACGGCGTGAGCCTAGGAGACCTCTGTAGCCTGCCCTCCCGAGGCCGCGCGCCCCCTCAGCCTCTCGGCAAGCCTAGCGAGCCTGCCCGCCAGCCTCTCAAGCCTCTCCGCCAGGGCCCTGTCTGGGCTCACCTGGCCGCTGTCAACCTTTGCCTCAATGGCCGCGACGAGGCCCTCCAGGTACTCAAGCTCCCTGCCGCCCTCCAGGAGGCCCCTGAAGGTGAGGCCCAGGTCCCCGTGGGTGCGGGAGACCTCCGTGTAGGCCTCAGGGCCGAGGTAGCACTTCCTGAGCCTCTTGAGGACCCTGCCGTCAGGGGCCCTCTCGTAGCCGAGGTAGTGGACAGCGTAGTAGTAGACGTGGCCGTTCCTCCTGTGCTTCTCAATGTAGCTTATTGGCTGGCCGCACCTGGGGCAGACCACCAAGCGTCCGCTGGGCTGGGCCTCCACGAGCCTCGCCTAGAAGCAGGGAGGACTGCCAGGGCTTAAAGGCGTTTCTACGCAACTTTGTGTAGAAAAGTACTTGAGGGGCAGGTAAGGGCCTGCAGCCCCTGCCTAATGCGACCTCAACAATATCAGCTTTTCCACACAAGTTTGCGTAGAAGACGTAGAGGCTTCAGCTGGAGACCTTGAGTGCGTCAAGGTGACGGCCTTCGTCACGTTCCCAGTGACTGAGGTTCCTAGGCGCCTGCAGATGTCAGCCTCCTGGCCGCCTGGGCACCTCCTATCACCTTTCCTCAGCTCCCTGTAGACGTCGTCAAGTCTCGTCAGGCCCAGGTCGTTATCGTCAAGGTTCAAGGCATGTAGTCGCGACCCCCATCGCCCCTCTGTGGCAATAAGACCTATGGGTCCCCTAAGGGCGGGCCAGGAGCTTCGTAGCTGCCAGCGCGTCAGGCCCATGGCCGTTAAGCCTACCACGCAGCGACTTCGCGTCATCGCGTCTATTGGCCTAAAGGTCCTATGGCCTCGAGCTGTCAGAGGCTTAAGTCGTTGTAAACTGGGGAGTTAACGAGCCTAGGGTTCGCAGGATCTAACTGATGAGGCCTAGGCGCCCTTAGAAGCGTAGCCTATGCAGGGCCTAGCCCGGGGAACTCCTCTTGGGAAGATTGAAGTGAGGTACAAGGGCTTATACATCTAAGGGGTGCAGGAGAGAGTTAGGCGTGGGCTAGTGGGCTACTGGGTGCCTCGAGAGTATGTTAAGGAGCTCGGGCAGTATTGTGATTGTGATGCTAGTTATCTTTATTATTATCATTATCCACCACGTCCTCCTGTCACGCTCCTCAAGCCTGCGCTTGAGCCACCAGATGTCCTCCTCTAGCCTGGCAACGCGCTCTCTGAGGCTGACTAACTGATTGTTGAGCCTCTCGACCCTTTCAGAGAGCTCAGATAGCTTGTAGTAGTCGCGCCTCTCAGGGTCAGCGTCACTGGTCTGCCAACCAGGCCCACCTCCACCTGTGCCCACCGCAACTATCACGCCAGTGCCAGCCAGCGTCGCTGTCGTGCCGCCGACGATGCCAGTGAGCGTGAACTGAATGACTGCCCCGCGCAGCTGCGTCGCTATCTCCTGTGCCTGCCTGCGCCTCTCAAGCCTCTCCTCGTACTCCTCCTGTGTCGTCCACTCGCCCGTCTCAGGGTCAAGCACTAGAACTGTGGGCTGGCTCATGTTATTACCGTTCACAGTTACTGAGGTGGTGAAGTACGCACCAGCCTGCCCAGCCAGGCCGCTGGGCCCGCTCGCTGACACGCCTCCAGGCCCTGCGGCAGGGTCAAGGCTCTTTGTGCCGTTGAGGCCTCTAGGGCAGTAGAAGACAAGCGTTATGCCGTCTCCTCCAGCGTTACCAGGGTTGTAGCCGTTGTTGGAGACCTGCGTCACGAAGTTCGTTGACCATAGCCCGTACGGGGCCGCGGCTGTGGCAGCGGCCACTAGCCTAGCCATCCTATAGTCCACGACGGGGTTGTCAAAGAACGCCGCCACCTGGGTGGCCGACACTTGCCTAGCGTAGTATGGGACTGGCACGTACGGGAGGTCAGGTGGCTCTGAGAGGAGGCTCGGGTTGTTGCTCTGCATCGCGTTCACCACACCCTGTATGTCTGTGAGGGTCCTAGGCGTGTAGCTCCACACGGCCTGGGCTATGCCAGTGCCAGTAACCGAGACCGATAGCAGCGCTACTGGCGTTACTGCCAAGTACTCAGCTCCCATGTTAGCTCACCTTACGGCATTTGCCTGTACAGTATACCTGCCATGTATAATGCGTCGGTGCTGGCGGCATTAAGCATTGCGACAGCCACCGTTGTGCTCGGGCTCGCTGGTATCCCGTTGTTAATTGCCTTCACGCTTATGAAGTTAATAGTGCTAGGGCCGTCATGACCACCATCTGCTGATATACTGTAGTGCCGTTGACCCACTGTACAAAGAAGACGTTCCCGCTTGGTCGTTCTCCGACAGGAAGTATCCTCATATGTAGCCGTCGTAGCCAGAGCCCACTGGCTGCGACAGGGAGCGCTGTGCCAGCGGTCAGCGGGCCAGTGGCGACCTGGCTGTAGGCCCACACAGCTCAACAGGGTAGCCCCACCTGAGCTGGTTCATTGGGTAGTTGACGTTTGAGCTCAGTATGGCGTTTATGTTTGCCGAGTAGGAGTTTGTACTACTGATGAGCGTGCTTGCTATAGTTAACAGCGAGTAGTTGAGGTTAGCTGTGACAACAGCGTTTATGCTCGTCGCGTTGGCCTCTATGCTGCCGAGCGACCCCTGGATGCTTGGCCTTCCCCAGCGCCCGAGCCCTAGGCGCCTGCAGAGGTCAGCCTCCTGGCCGCCTGGGCGCCTCCTATCACCTTCCTCAGCTCCCCGTAGACGTCGTCAAGCCTCATCAGGCCCAGGTCGCTGTCGTCGAGGTTAAGGGTCCAGAGGGTAACGGCGTCCCCCAGCAGCCTTAGCTCCTCCTCGAGCGACAGCAGGTAGTAGATGTGCGTGAGGGCCGAGGGGTTCGGCACGACCACCCAGACGTTAGAGAGGACCTTCTCGAGCAGCTCCCTCCTCCTCAATATCGTGGTCCAGACCTTGTGAATTACGGTGCCCGTGCCGTAGAGCGTCTCCACTTCAACGTCGAGGCCTCCCCTGAGGCCCAGTGCCTCGGAGCAGCTCCTGCTCACGTATATGTCAGGGACCACGCCCAGCTCCTCCTGCCTCCTCCCGGCCTCGCTGGCCAGCAGCGCCTTGGCGTCGCCCTCCGTCCTGACGCACTCGAGGGCCCTCCTGAGGGCCTCCTCGCTCGCCCTGGAGGAGCTCAGGGACCTCATATCGTCGCTCAGGAGCCCGAGGTACGCGGTGATCCTGAGGACCCTCGCGGGGGGCAGGGCCCCCTGGGCGGCCATAAGGAGGAGGCTTGAGGATTATGAGGGCAGGGGCCTGAACCCCGCCACGGTGTCCCAGCTCATAGGGACCCTCGTCAAGCTTGGAGTCGTTGAGGAGGTTGAGGGGGAGTACGCAATAGCCGACCCAGTCTACAGGCTGGCGGCCTCAAGGCTCTAAAGGCAAGGCGGCGGGAGGTCCTCATGTAGCCTTCCGAGACGAGATCAGGGCCTCACGGCATCTAATAATGGGGGCGTCCTGGAGGCCGTTACAGGTCAACTTGGAACCGTTTTAACGGCGTCCCATTGTCAAATTCTACTAGAGCAACTTTGGGGGCGGACGTCGAAGCCTTAGCTGAGGCCATAAAGAGGGGCGACGCGGCTAAGGCCCTGGCCCTGCTGAAGTCCGTCGACCCAAGCTCCAGGGACCGGTTCGGCAACACGCCGCTCCACTGGGCGGCGGCCTACGGCCCCGAAGAGCTCGTCAGGTCGCTCCTTGACATGAGGGCGGACCCAAACGCCAGGAACAGCGACGGCGTGACGCCCCTTCACTGGGCGGCCTGGAGCGGCCGCGCAGACAACGTCAGGGCGCTGCTTAAGGCGGGGGCGGACCCCAACGCCAGGGACGACAACGGCTTCACGCCGCTGCACAGGGCCGCTGACAGGGGCCACGCGGAGGTCGCATGGCTCCTCATAGAGAACGGCGCTGACCCCAACGCGAGGGACAGGGAAGGCAGGACCCCGCTCCACTGGGCAGCAGACAAAGGCCACGCGGAGGTGGTCAAGGTGCTCCTCAGGGAGGGGGCTGACATAAATGCGAGGGACGACAACGGCGTCACGCCCCTTCACTGGGCGGCCGAGAGGGGACACGCTGAGGTAGTATGGCTACTCCTCCAGAGGGGGGCAGACCCCAACGCCAAGGACAACTGTGGCCTCACGCCGCTTGACCGGGCTGCCGCCGGGGGTCATGAGGAGGTAATTAAGATGCTCCTCGAAGCGGGCGCCAGCCCCCGACGCCAAGGGCAGGTCGGGCTTGAGCCAGCTGCGCGGGGCCGCGGCTAAGGGTCGTGTAGAGAGGAGGGCAAGAGGGTAGCGGCTGATTGAGTTCAGGCCTTCCTCGAGGACAGGAGCTCCCTCGTCAAGGAGGCCCACGACGCTGACTTCGCGAGGAGGGAGCTAGAGAGGGCCAGGGAGCTTATGAGCTGGTTCTCCTCGCTGTCCCCGGGTGAGGCAGAGTTCAACTCCAAGGGAGTTCCTGAGGCTCCTCGGCCACATGACCGCGGCAATAATGCTTGAGGTCCTCGCCTCGAGGACCGGGGACGCGCTCTACGACACCATCGCCTAAACCCCCTTAAGGGCTGCCACAGAACAAAAAGCAGTTGATGTTAGAAGGCTCTCCCTCAGCTCCTCAGCGCCTTAATTGAGGCCCCGGAGGCGCCCGCCGAGAGCAGCATCAGCGAGGCGAAGGACAGGGTTATGCCAAGGGAGGAGAGGGGCGCGGCGCCCATCCCGAAGAAGTAGTCTATGGCGCCTATGGCGGAGAGGTGGACGGAGCTCAGGGGCAGGCCGAGGACGGCGTCGAGTATCATCGCCAGGACCATGAGCCCTGAGATAGCGGCTATGGCGACATGGAGGGGCTTCACGGGCCTCAGGAGGGCCGCCGCGCCCACCACGACGTTAAAGGCTGCGTAGGCGGCCAGCAGGTAGTAGTGCAGCGGGGCCATCGTCCTGAGGGCCCCGTCGTAGGCGAGCAGGTAAGCTGAGGGCACCACGGCAGCTATGGCGACGGCAGGGCCTGCCCTCCTGACGCCCAGGGCCCCTAGGCCAACCACCAGGGCAACTGATATTATGACGACAGCTATGAAGGCCGCCAGCGGCGCGGCGCCGACGCCCGAGCTGACGGTAGTCGTCGTTGTCGTAGTTACTGTCGTTGTAACCGTTGAGGGCAGCTGAGAGGTAGCGGTGCTAACGGGCGTTGCTGTTGTGGTGGAAGTCGTCGCGGTCGTAGGCGTGCTCGTTGTCGTCGTAGTTGTGGTGGACTCCACGACAACGTGTATCACGGCCGGGGCCTCTGAGGGGTCGTCGCCGGTGGCGCTCACGTTGACCTCATAGGTGCCGGGCGGGGCTGACGGCGAGACCTCTATCGTCAGCTTGCCGCTGAACGTCGGGTCCCCTGAGGACGGCGACGCCGAGGCGCTTACGTAGCTTGACGACGTTGATACCTGCACCTGCGTCCCCCACGTGGTGCCGCTCACCAGCTTGACCTCGAACGAGAGGGTTATGGAACCGCCGGGAGGCAGCGTGACGTTTGTCTCGTTAACTATCACCTGGGACGTGCCGGAGGAGCCGTAGCCGTACTGGGCTAGGGCAACCGCTGGGGCCAGGAGGACGGCCACCAGGAGGAGGGGCCACAGGTCCCTGAGGTACCTCACGCCATCCATCACCCGAGTTTTAGGTGAGCCTAAAATTAAATTCTCTTTACCAGGATCTTTTACAAAACTAGCTCAGGTCAGGCCAGCGCCTGACGCGTGAGGCAGCTCCTTAACGGAGGGGCGCCTAAAGGCCCTTAGGAGGCTTAAAGGACTCCACGACTTCGCTGGCTGGGAAGGCCCTCGCAGGCAGCAGGGGAGGAGGCTGAGGAGGTGTAGGTTAGCTTTACGCTTGCCTAAGGGCCCTCAACGACCTGAGGCGAGGGCCTGGCGTGAGCAGGCGTCTGAGGCGACATAGACGATGAGGAGGGCAGGCTGAGGACCCTGAGGCCGCTTGAGGAGGTCATAAGGCTAAGGCGGTGGTCTCTGTCCACATCATCTGCAGCAGGATCGCAACTCAACTACAGCGCTGACTGTTGACCTTTACAGCGCCAAGCGCTAGGGGCGTCAATAGCCCAGGCCTTCAAGGCCGCCTGCAGCTATGTCGTCAGGCCTAAGAGGTTGCTCCTTAGAAGGCCCTGGAGGGGCCTCAGCACAATGACCTGGCCCTAAACATTCCTACGCTAGGCTTCTGCGAAGAGGGGAGGCGTCAAAAACCCTTCAGGCCCTCGCGGCCGCCAGGAGGCCCTTGACCAGCTCACGGCAGTAGGCCTCCGGGGACACCTCGTTGTAGTCCCACCACATCACGTAGCAGAGGAGCGAGCCGAAGAAGGCCCTCCTCAGGGGCTGAGGTATTTTCCTCCCTATCATGGCCTCAACCCTCTCGAAGAGCCTGTCCATGGTGGTGAGGCAGAGCTCCCTGAGCCGCCTGCCCACCACGCTATATTGGTCCTTCTTCGCCATGGTCATGATAAGCAGGGACCTGAGCTCCTTAGACCTGTACTTGTTGAGGAAGGCCATCCCCACATCGCAAAGCAGGTCCTCAGGGTTGTTGTACTCCTTCCTGAGGACCCTCTCGACCTCGCTGAAGGGCAGGGAGGCGAGGGCCACTCGCTCCACCAGGGCGTCCTTCCTCCTGAAGTACATGAATATGGTCCCCTTGCTCACCCCGCTCTCCGCCGCTATCTCGTCGACGCTCGCCGCGTCGTAGCCCTTCTCGGCGAAGACCCTCATGGCGGCTTCAAGTATCTTCTTCTCCGTGTCCCTGGGCGTCCTCGGCCACCCAGCCTGAAGTTGGCCACAGGGCCTAATAAAGGCACTGACCGGTCAGACTGACCGACTGGTTGGACTGACTGACCGGTCGGTAAGTTTATATACTCTGGCCGCACCAGCGCAGGCGGTGAGTGAGAGTGGGTCGTGAGGTTGGGTCACCGGCCCAGCCCCAGGGGCTTAGGAAGCTGGGGCTGGACTTCGGCCTGATAAGCGGGGCCGAGTGGCTCATAATAGTCGCGGCGTTCCTGGGCAGGTTCCTGCTGCAGTTCTACCAGACCACCATAGAGGAGATAGGCGCTGCCTTCGGCATGGACCCATTTGAGGTGGGAGTAGGGTTCGCGCTGTTCACTTTGGCCTTTGCAGCGTCGGCGTTCCTAATGCACAGGCTCAGGCCCAGCCAGCTCAGGACGGCCGAGGTGATAGCCCTTGTGGCCCTGGGCTCAACCATGCCGCTCTACGCGATAATAAGGGGCGTGGGGCCCGCGTACGCCCTCATGACCGTTGACGGCTTCATCACCGGGGTCGTGATGGACTCCTTCATGACAATGGCGGGGATGGCATCAATTGAGCCCGACAGGAGGCAGATAGAGCAGGCGGCGTTCTCCTTCTGGGTAGCGCTGGCCCTTATAGTGGCGCCGTTCACGACGGGGCTGCTGCTCGGGCTTGGCATAATCAGGCTGTTCACGATGTTCGCCATACTGGCCTTCGCGGCCGTGCCGTTCGTGCTGGCCCTCAGGGGCAGGTACGCCCTCAAGTACATGGAGAGGAAGGGCGAGGAGAGGGGGTCCATATCATCGCTCTTCAGGAACAGGCAGTTCAACTGGGCCTTCGTGGCGGCGCTGGGCTACACGATACCCTTCTTCGCCCTGATGTCGTTCGCCGCGATTTATGGGTCGAGCATAGGCTTCTCCCCCACCACGGTCTTCTACCTGCTGGCAGTCATGTTCGTGGGTGACGTGGCCACTAGGCTCTACGTAAGGCTGAGGTCCCCTATACAGAACAAGTACCCCTACTTCGTGGCCGCGCTTGCCTTCGCTGCGGCGGCTGGCCTGTTCCTGTACCTCAGCTACTACGTGCACGCGCTCTACTACCTGGCTTTCGCTCTGGCTGGCATACCTGACGGGATAGTGTGGCCCCTTGGCCTCCAGGTCGCCAACACCGCCTTCAAGTCCGGCCAGATAGCCTCAGCCACGTCGTTCTTCAGCTCAGCCATGATGATAATGTCAGCCGTGATGCCCGCCGTTGGGCTGCTGGCCTCTGACGGAGGGTTTGGGTTCGCTGGCGCGTTCCTGATGCTCGAGGTAGTCACCGTCGCCTTCCTCCTGGCAGAGCTGCCGCTGAGGCCACAGCACGAGCTGAGTAAAGCAGTAAAGTCAGCGTGAGGGCCTTCCGCCCTAGGACCTGAGGTGTTTTTTGTTGATGGGCAGGGAAAAGGTTAGCTCCGCCGCGGGCCTGGCACAGGCAGTGGCCATCATAGTCACTTTGACGTTTTCAGTGAGGGCAAGTAACAACGTGCTGCAGACAACTGTCCCGCTCCTCGCGAAGTTCGACCTGACGTACACACAGCTCGAGGTCGGCCTGCTCATGGCCACCATGTCCGCCTCCGCCCTCGTGGCCGCGCTCGTAAACAGCAGGGTGAGCGTCGCAGCCCGCAGGCGCCTCTTCATCCTGTTCAGCGCACTCTACGCGCTCAGCCTCTTCACTTTCACCTTCTCAAACAGGGTGTCTGTCCTGGCCTACGTCTCGCTGGCGGGGGTCAGCTATGGGTTCATCTTCCCGAACATAATGACGGCTGCCCAGCTCTTCCCTGACCAGAGGCTCAGGGAGAGGGTCATAGCGGCCTACACGCTCGCGCTGGCCATCAGCCTGATAGCGGGCCCTGCCCTGGAGTCCCTGGTCCTGGCGTACTTCCCGCTGAGGCTTTCTTTCCTCTTCTTCACGCCGCTCGGCATAATTGTGGCGGCGCTGTCCCCCCTTGTGAGGTTCCCGAGGGAGCCTGGTAAACGCAGGGAGGACAGGGGAAAGGGTTCCTCTGTGTGGTCAAGGGTGGGCTTCAGGGTCGGAATTTACACGTTCCTCGTGTACAGCGCGCCGGCGGCCTTGCTGCTCACCTTCGGCGGGATATTCGCCAGGGAGGCGTTCCACGCGCCCTACTGGCTCGTAACGCTGATATTCGCTGCCTTCTTCACCGCGTCGTTCCTGACGAGGGTCCTCCTGCTGGCCAGGCCCATAGGCAGGCTGATCCCTTACGTGATCACGATGATGTCGATCTCGCTGGCCGGGCTGACGCTCGTAGCAATCAGCAGGAGCCTGCTGCTCTACGTGATCGCGTTCTCCGTGCTGGGCGTACCTCATGGGCTGGGCATGCCGCTGGCCATGATCTCCATAAGTCGCTCCTTCTCTGAGGAGGAGAGGAACAGGGCGAACAGCTACTTCACGTCAACAATGATGGCCATGCAGATAGCCATGCCGCTCGTCGGGGGCCTTGCCCTTAGGTACACAGGGTTCAGGGCCCTGATGCTCTACACGATACCGGCGGTGCTCTTCCTCCTCCTGCTCACGCTCTGGGAGCGCGCGAAGCTAGGCCCTGCCCCTGGGGCGGTGGGCCCGAGATCGCCTCCTGTGGGCCCAGCATGAAGGGGGCTTGATATAGTGAGCGAGGCCAACAAGGCGAGCCCTTAGCCTAAAGCCCTTCACCTGGCCCTGTCCCTGTACAGCAGGTATATCGAGCTGTCGTAGCCCGCCTTCACCGCCCCGCTCAAGACGAAGGGCATGCCCAGGAGCCCTGAGGAGAGCATCGCGCCGACCAGCAGGGGGCCGGGGAGGCCGGCCAGGCTCCTGAACGTGTTCGTCACGGCGAACGCCCTTACCCTCTCCTCCTCGTCAAATATCTCGGCCATGAAGGCCTGCCTGGTGGGCACGTCCATCTGCGAGAGGCCCTGCCTGGCCAACAGGAGGGCGGCGCTGGAGCCCAGCGAGCCCCCGAACGGTATGAGGGCCAGGAGCACGTTTGAGGCCAGGTGGGTGAAGGCCATGGTCCTGAGGTTCCCTATCCTCTCAGCTATCAGGGGCGCCGCCATCAGCGAGGCAGCGGTTATGGCGTTGGCCGCGCCGAAGACTATGCCCAGCTCGGCCGCTGAGGCCCCATACCTCACGTGGAACCAGAGGGAGAGGAGCGACTGAGACACAAGCCCTCCACCGAAGGCGTCTGCTGAGAACAGGGCTGAGAGCACTGCGACGTCCCTGTTGGAGAGGAGCCCCGAGAGGCCTGCCCTGGCTGCCTGGCCCGCGGGCGCCTCAACGCCCCTCAGGGCCCTGTACGTCAGGGCAAGCGAGGCCGCGGCCGCAATGTAGAGAAGGAAGGTCACCCTGGCGACCTCTATCATGTTGCCCGCCAAAGAGTGGGAGAGGAGGGACAGGGAGAGGGCGCCGAGGGAGGAGGCGGCGTAGCCCAGCAGGTTATAGGCCCCGAGAGCCCTGCCAGGCCTCCTGGCCAGCCTGGGCACAACGCTCACCTCAACGGACTGGAACGGGCCTGTCTCGGTGCCCGTCGTGCTCATGCCGCTGAGGAACAGGGCCGGGGCTATGACGTAAAGGCTCTTCGAGAGCTCAAGGGCCGCCCCGGAGGAGGCCATGAGGAGGCTGTAGAGGACGAGGAACCCCCTCCTCCCCACGCGGGCCTCGTAGGAGGCAAGGAAGAGGTTAAGCGTCACGTTCCCGAGGACTATGAGGAAGACGCCGAGGGTCACGTAGAGCACGGGGTAGCCGAGGGCCGCCAGGTAGAGGGGGAGGAGGACGCTCACCAGGCCGAAGACGAACGTCCTGAGGCCCTTTGCCATGAATATCAGGTAGAGGTCCCTGCTCACCCATCACCACCTGAGACGTCTTTCCGCAGCTCCTGCATGTCGTGGCCCTGAGCGTTGCCTTAGGACAGGACGTAGCTGCCCCTATTTATGTTAAGAGACCCTTGTCACCTGCCTCTTAAGTCCCTCGCTGGCCGGGACTGCTACGCCCTCGGTCAGCACTGCCTCCGCGACCTGCGGCCTCTTCGACCGCGGGGCCCAGGCCCCATGAAGGCCTGAGGCCCCTGGCCCTGGGCCTGGCCTCCCTCCCCTGAGGGCGCCTGGCCCCCTGACGACAGGAAGGCCTTGACCCTGCTGACCGCCTCCCTGGGGTCGCTGACCCCCCTCAGGGCCTCAGCGAGCCTCGTCTCGCCTATGTAGCTAAGCCACGCCGTTATGTGGCCCTCCCTGAGGTGGTACTCCAGCGCTGCTGGGTCCTCCTTAGCGAGCCTCTCCATCTCGCTGGCCAGCTCCTTGACGTCGTGGGCCACCCCTATGACCCTGTCGTAGGACTTGAAGTAGAACGGCTCCTTCCCCTTGGCCTCCAACAGCTTCACCTAAGGTTCACAGAACATGGGGAGGCTTTACGTGTTCTGGCCCGCCAGATGTTTAGATAAAGGAGGCCCCCTGAGGCGCTTAGTCCCACTCCCAGAGCCTTCCACGCCCCTGAACCTAGACCTGACAAACTAACAACGAGCCTTTACCCCTTAGGGCGAGGAGGTCAGAAGGCCCTTTGCCCGCTCGAACGCTCTCCTCGCGCACTCCACGCGCTTGGCCGCCGAGGCCTCATCGTGGTAGTCCAAAAGCTCACGGACCATTAGGCAGCGCCACAGCCAAGGAGAGGTCATTCCCTGACGGCCAGGACAATTAACGCCAACCCTATAACCTCTAACGTTGTTATCGCCAGCATGGGCACCGCTACGTCAGCGGAGAACCTCCTGGCGAGGTAAAATGAAGTCACGGCCGTGACCAGCATCTGGACCGTGAAGACCCCTACCGCGCCTGTCAGCTTCCTCCCTATGGATGTCCTCCTGACCCCTGAGCCGTAGTAGAACGTGAAGACGTAGGCTGCCAGCGCGAGGCCTACTATGGAGACTGCTATCTCAGCGCTCCAGAACGATATAAGCGTCAGCCCCACCTTAACCTCCCCTCCTTAACCATCTCCTTCACCCTACCCAGGGACTCGACCATGTCCTTTGATAGGTAGTAGAGCTGCCCATACCTGGGGCCCTCTGTCATCACCAGGCCCGACTCGACCAGGAGCTCCAGGTGGTGCCTGACGGTCCTGTAGTTGACTCCAAGGGCCTCGGCTATCTGGTTGGCGTTAGCGGGCCCCCTGGCGAGCAGCTCAACTATCCTAAGCCTCATCTCCCCTCCCCTTGAGCCGACGAAGAGCCACCAGAGCATGTGGTCCCTGTCTCGAAAGCCGAGGCCCCTTTCAGGCATTCATGTGTTTCCCAGGAGGTCATACGTGGGCCTGAGCAAATAAGCGTATCAAACAAAAAAGGCCTCAGATTTGAGTTCAGGTCGCACAAGATAGGCCCCTCAACCCTGGTACTGGCCAGGCGTGTAGCCTGGGGCCACGTCAGATATGGGCAGCGGGTGCACTATCCAGTACTCGTTGACTATCTGCCACTGCATGGCGGTAGCGTTGTAGTTGTAGTAAAGTATCTCAGTCACGTTCAGCACGAACTCCTGCGGGTGCGGGTTAGAGGCCGTCGGGAACGGGAACACAACGAACTGCAGCGGCGCCTTCACCATCGCCGTGTCGCCCTTTACCTGCACAGTGGGCGGCACAAGGGCGTACCAGACCACGTACTCGTAGAGGTTGTCGAACTTGGTCCACGTGGCGTTTATGGCAGCTATGCCGGTGTAGTTGCCGCTCAGAGGCCCGCCTATCCAGTGCAGCGTGGCGTTCGGGGCGTACTCGGAGATTATCAGGGAGGCGTTCTCAATGGCTATGTCGTTCCAGTGGCTCATGGCGGCCGCCAGCACCATCTGCTGCTCTACGTAGGTCTGCGGCGGGTAGCCGGCGATCACGTCGCTCAGCGACAGGGGCTTCACCTTCCACACCTCGTTGACGAGCTGGAACTGCGCAGCGCTAGCGTTGTAGACGTACGTAAGCACCTCGGTTACGTTCAGCACGAACGGATGTATCGGGACAGCGGTGGGCGCGACCAGGAACTGGACGTAGCCGGTCACGTTGAACTCGGTTGGGCTCACCTGCGTCACGGTTGGCGGTATTATGGTGTACCAGTAGACGGTCTCGTAGGTGTTGAAGAACTTGACCCAGGTGGCGTTGATAGCCGAGATGCCAACATAGGTGCCGCTGAGGGGCCCGCCTACCCAGTGCAGGACCGCGTTAGGCGCGTACTCAGCTATCACCAGCTGTGGGCTCTCTATAGCGATGTCGTTCCAGTGGCTCATGGCGTCAGCGAGCACGGCGTCCTCGGCCAGGGCCTCCTGGCCTGGGTAGCCGGCTATGACGTCAGTCAGGGGCAGAGGCTTGACCTCCCAGACCTCGCTCTCTATCTCGTATCCGCTGGAGGTGTTGACGTAGGTCAGCACCTCTGTCACGTTGAGAACGAACACGTTAATTGGGGCCGCGGTCGGCGCTACAAGGAACTGGACGTAGCCGACGGCCTTGTAAACGCCCGGGGAGACCATGACGACGCTGGGCGGTATTATGGTGTACCAGTAGACGGTCTCATACAAGTTGAAGAACTTGTTCCAGACAGACTCTATGGAGCTTATCCCGCTGTAGGTCCCGCTCAGGGGCCCGCCTACCCACTTAAGGGTGGCGTTGGGCAGGTACTGCGGGGCCACGAGGCTCACGTTCTCTATCGCGATGTCGTTCCAGTGGCTCATAGCAGCTGCTAGTACAACGTCAACCTGCTGGTTCTTGTACTCGCTGTAGAGCGTTGAGTACGCGCTGCTCAGCGTCTCGTACTCCCCCTCAAGGCTCGCGTAGCTGCTGTTGAGGCTCTCGTACTGGCCCTTGAGGGAGCTGTAGCTGGAGCTGACGCTGTTGTAGCTTGACTTCAGGCTGGCGTACTTTGAGGCTAGCGATGAGTACATGATCCCCAGGGCCCCTGCGATGATCACCAGCACTACAACCAGGGCCGAGAGGGCTGCCAGTCTTACGTCCACTCCTCCCTCGCCTCAGGAGGTTTAGGCTAGGTTAAATTAAAAACTGTTTTCCAAAATTATGTGCGATTCATATACAAAACCTAGGTCCTCTTATAACGTTTTAAATAAATTATTATTTTATTTTAAAATAAGATAACTTAAGTTAGCAGCGCCCTGCCAGAACCTGACAATAAGCCCTTTCAAGCAGGACCTGGTTTAACGGCTCACCGCGCCATGGCCTTTAACTCCTGTCGCCCTGTGACCTCCATCTCCATTATCCTCCTCATGGGCACCACGCTCTGGCCAAGGACGCACAGGCCCCACAGCGCGTTGACCAGGGGCGGGAAGACGTTGAAGAGGGCGTAGAGGGCGCCCGCCAGGGCACCTATTGAGAGCCTCCCGGCCCTCACCTCGCCGACGCCCATCACAGCCAGGGCGGCGGGGAGGGCGTAGCCGTAGAGCAGGGAGAGGGACCAGTAGAACCTGTCGTAGTGGACCTGCCCCATCATGCCCCTCTCCCACATCCTGACAGACCTGACGAAGTCCTCGTCTGACGCCGTGCCCCTCAGCCTCTCCTCCAGCCTGTGAACCAGCTCGCTGTAGTACCTCCTCTCAACGGTCCTGGCCCTCTCAACCCCGGCCAGGTAGGGCTCAAGTATGAGAAGGGAGATGGGCAGGGCTGCCACGGTGACCACGCCCATGGGCTCTGAGAGCTGCCAGACCGTGGCAGTCGCCACCAGGGCCGTGAGCAGGTTGGGTACGAAGGTGGTGTACATGCCGCCCAGGTTCCACATGACGAAGTCAACGTCGCTGGCCAGCCTGCCCACGAGGTCGGAGGGGTCCTGACCCCTGGGGGCGCCTGATATGAGCCTGGCCTTTATGTTAGCTATGCCCCTCGCTATTGAGGCCCAGAAGGGCCTGAAGAGCCACTCGGTGGCGCTGAAGATGACAGCGGAGGCCGCAAGCATGAGTATGGCCCTCCTCAGCCCGTGGCCGTTGTCCTGCTGCAGGTAGTTCACTACGTCAGTTATCGAGAGCGGTATCAGCGAGCCCGAGGCATATGCCCTGAGGGCGAACGCCACCAGGGCGGCCAGGAAGCCCGCCGTGACGTCCCAGCTCCAGAGGTACCTCCTGTAGAACCTGGCGGCGAGCGACAGCGTCTCGGTAGTCCTGAGCCTCAAGCTGGTCCCGGCCCTCAGTAGGGGGCTGACCTAAAAAGGCCTAGGCAGCCCGCGGAGCCGAAGTTAACGGGCTGTCGCCAAGCGACCTAGGCAGAAATGCCTTGAAGGGTCTAGCGGTCCAACGGGCCTGTTCGTTAATTTCATCGCTCCCCGGCCCTCAGGGCCCACTATAGTTAAATACCATTCTCTTTGCCTCTCCTCACAGTGGTCTTTGTATGAATAATGTCGGAAGGTCACTAGTGGGACTGGCGGCCATCGCCCTGGCCCTCCTCGTCGTCCTTTCCTTCGCCGTGAGGGCCGCGGGCCAGGCGCCGCCCTACGCTACCTTCCCGCCGGTTCACGGAAAGCACGTGGCCAAGGGCGCTTACGTCAACCCATATAACTACTACACCTCGCCGCCCGCCCCGACCGGCATAGCCGACTTCGGCCTCTACAACTACACCAGCACGGGAGGCCCCGTCATACCCTACACGATAATGACCGACAAGGTCCTCGGCTACGCCAACATAACAAGCCTGCTGGCATACTACCAGCGGGCCAGGAAGTACGGGGTTAACCCCTACTCAGCGACCCTCCAGCTTAACGTCGTCCTCCAGGTCAACACCACCAGCGGCACCTACGCCTACTGGCTCCAGGACGTGCCGAGCTTCCAGACCAACAAGAACCAGGTGACGTTCATAGACAACATATGGAACCTGACAGGCAGCACGTCCGTGCTCTCCTCCTCAGCGGTCTCGGGCAACGGGAAGGTGGCCTCGGCCGGCCAGGGCAACACCTTCTACTACGACGTTGGCCCCACCTACACCTATAGCTTCCCCTTCGCCTTCGTCCTCGTCATAAACGTGTCCTACACGCCTAACGCCGCCTACATATGGTTCGGCTTCGAGATACTTCAGAACGGCAAGCCCGTCAGCTCACCCCAGTACTATTACTACGACAAGGTTAAGATATCCCAGCCCGGCATAGTGTCAGCCGCCATATATATAACTGGAAACAACTACACGCCTGACGACCTCTACTACGACGCTGAGCTCGTCTGGGGAGGGGGAGGCAACGGGGCCCCGACCCAGTTCGTGCACCTCAACTCAACGCTCGGCCTCTACTACGTGAACTCCTCTGGCAAGCTGACGCCGATGCCCTCTCTCTACACCTTCGGCTCCGACACCGCCGAGAGCGCCTACAACGTACACGACTCCCTGGTCAACGGGGTGCCCAACGCCGACGCCGGGAACGAGTGGCTGGGCGTCCTGACCAACGACTTCAACGTGTACCTAATAAGCGGCTGAGCTCAAGGGCCCCGGCTTAGGACCCTTACCTCACGCCTTTTTCTGACCCCGGCTGGGCCTCGACCTCAACGATTATTTTGTTAGCCGCGCCCCGCGAGGGGACTACGGGATCCTGCCGAGCGGAGCCGTCCCCTTCCCCACCTGAGGGCAAATGCCAGCCGCAGGGGCGCCTTCCTCGACTTTAGATCGCCTCGGCCGCCCTTCTGACTATTGGGTCCGTGAACTCAAGCCTCTCGTCAACTATAGAGTGCCTCCTGAGGGCGCCTAGGACCTCGTGCAGGGCCCTCTCGCTCACCTCCCTGCCCTCGCGCCTCTCGAGCTCCCTCTTCAGCTCACCCCAGCCCCTGACCCCTGAAGCCAGGAGCCTCAGAACAGCCCTGTACCTCCTGCTTGCCCTAGTGGCCATGAAATCCTCGAGCTCCCTCCTGGCCAGGTCCACGGCCTCCCTGACGACCTCTTCAAGGTCCTTCCCCCCTATTGACCTCTCGTAGCCGTAGTACGTCAGCCACCCCACGACCCCATCTAGCTCCCTCACTGCCTCCTCAAGCTCAGCCTCTGGGACGCTCACGCCGACCTCCCTGAAGCCCCTCCTGAGGAACTCCAGGGACTCCTGGTCGCTCAGCCTCCTGGTGTTAACCTCAGCGTAGGCCCTGCCGTAGAGGGGCGAGCCTGGGTCGCCCAGGACGCCCTCAAGGACCCCTACCTCTGAGCCCGAGAGCACTATGACGAGGCCCTCAAGGAAGTCGTAGGCGTGGGCCAGGGCGCTCCAGACCTCATGCCCGATGGGACCGACCAGCCTCTGGGCCTCGTCTATGACGAGCGGCAGCCTGAAGCCAACCCTTGAGGCTGCCTCTTCCAGCTCCCTGAGGAGCTCGCTCACCGTGGGCCTGTCCCTTCCCCAGCTCAGGGAGACCTCAAGGCCTGCGACCCTGACGCCCCTCACTGCCTCGAGGGCCCTCCTGAGCTCAGCCGTGAGAGGGCTCCTGAGCCTCAGGAGGTCGTTGATAGCCCTCTCGAGGGCCATGTAGAGCCCTCTCCTCGACCTCACGACCTCCCTGACGTCGATGAACGCGTAGGGGGAAGCAATACTGTTAAGCGCTGTAAGTATGAGCGACGTCTTGCCAGTCCTCCTGAGGCCCTTCACAACTATGAGCCTCGTCCTGCTGTCCCCCAGGAGCTTCGTCAGCCTGCTGAGCTCCTCGTCGAAGTCGAAGAGGTCCTCCCTCCTGGCCTTTGGCATGAGGTCAAAGAGCAAGCTTCCGCCCCGGAAGTAACTTTCGCGGCGGAAGCTTAAAGGCTGCCAACAAGCAGGGCCTCGCCCTTCATGGCGGGAGGAACTCAATTAACCGGGGAGTTAACACGTCATTAGTCCTTCCGGGGCCCAGGCCCTAGCGATAAAAGGCCCCTTGACGCTCTAGGCTGCTGAGGAAGCGCTTGGTCACGCTTAGGTACTACAGGGGCCTGCTGACCAGCGACGTCCCGGCCCCCGGCCTGAGGTACGACCAGAGGCTGGGCCTCTACGTGGGCCTCCCCTACAAGTACAGGGAGGTTCTGGAGTACCTCAGGTCGTCGGGCCTCAGGGTCGAGGACAGGGTCCTCAGGCCCCTCCCCTTCCCCCAGCCGGCTAGGACATCACTGCCCCTGAGGGACTACCAGAGGAGGGCCGTCGACGCCTGGGAGGCCGCGGGCAGGAGGGGGGTTGTGGTCCTCCCTAGCGGGGCGGGGAAGACGCTGGTGGGCCTTGAGGCCGTCCTCAGGGTGAGGGCCGCGACGCTTATCGTTGTGCCGACTATAGACCTGCTGGACCAGTGGAGGAGGGCCTTCTCGGCTAGGCTGGGCCTCGAGGCCTCGGTGCTGGGGGGAGGCGAGGAGGGGGTCTCGGGGGTCACTGTAACGACGTACAGCAGCGCCTACTCGAGGGCAGACGAGCTCGGCGACAGGTTTCACCTGGTCATATTTGACGAGGTCCACCACCTCCCGTCGCCGAACTACATGGAGGTCGCCCAGCTTCTGGCGGCCCCCTACAGGCTGGGCCTGACGGCAACCCCTGAGAGGGAGGACGGAAGGCATGAGCTCCTGCCCGACCTGGTGGGCCCCATAGTGTTCAGGCTCTCCCCTGCTGACCTCAGGGGCAGCTACCTGGCCGACTACGACGTGAGGAGGGTTTACGTTGAGCTGACAGACAGCGAGTACTCGAGGTACCTAGAGCTCAGGAGGAGGCTCTCGGAGGACCTGAGGGAGCTGGGGATCACGCTGAGGAGCCTTGAGGACTTCCACAGGCTCCTCTCCATGGCGGCCAGGAACAGGGTGGCCAGGGACGCCGTCGAGGCCTGGTACGAGTCCCTCAGGCTCGCGGTGAACTCCGAGGCCAAGGTTGAGAGGGTGAGGGATCTGCTGAGGGAGCTGAGGGAGGAGAAGGTGCTGGTCTTCACGAGGGACACGGAGATGGCCTACAGGCTCTCAAGGGAGCTCCTGGTGCCCGCTGTCACCTACAAGACGCCTAAGGAGGAGAGGGCCGAGGTCCTGAGGGCCTTCAGGGAGGGGAGGTACAGGGTCATAGTGGCCTCAACCGTCTTCGACGAGGGCGTTGACGTGCCCGACGCCTCTGTGGCCATAGTCGTAGGCGGCTACGGGACCTCCAGGCAGCTCATACAGAGGCTGGGCAGGGTCCTCAGGCCGAAGGGCGGCAAGAGGGCCCTCCTGATAGAGCTCGTGACCAAGGGGACGGCTGACTACAGGCTCAGCGCGAGGAGGAGAAGCGGTGCTGAGGTCTAGCCTGGTCAGGCTCAGGAGGACTGGGGAGGGGGAGGCGAGGGTAGTATTCGCGAGCGAGGAAGACCTGCCGGCCTTCGAGGACGTGATAGCGCACTTCAGGCGGGGCCTCAGGCTGGGGGAGGTGCTCGAGTCCCTCAAGCCCCTCAGGAGGGTCTACGACCCCAAGCTGGTTGACGGCATAGCCTTCGTAGTAATGAAGCGCGTGGAGCTTGAGACTCCCTCGCCCGTAGACCCGAGGCTGATAAGGAGGGCCCTGTTCGAGGGAGGGCCTGCCCTTGATGAGGCCGAGAGGGAGGCCAGGCTGAGGGAGGCATCGGCGAGGCTGGGAGTCGACGCGGCCAAGTACATGTACTCAGACCTAGACATAGAGAGGGTCATAACGTCCGTGCCCGAGCTGAGGCCTGACGAGCTGCTTAGGGAGTACAACCTTGCCGCCCTCCAGGGCCTCATGCTCAGGGCCCTCAGGGTCAGGGTTCAGGCATCGTCGGGCTGGAGGGAGGTGCTGAGGGCGGCCAAGAGGCTTGGCCTTATGTACGAGGCCCACGGAAGGCCGGCAGCCGTTGATCTCTACGGGCCCGCCTCACTGGCCAGGCTGACCGAGAGGTACGGAAAGGCGCTGGCCAGGCTTGCCCCCCTCATAGTCTCCAGCAAGGGGTGGCGGCTCGAGGCCGAGGTAATGGTAGGCAGGTCGGGGAGGGTCTACAGGGTCAGGGCCCAGGAGGGCGAGGCCCCCATGCCCTCGTCCCCGAGGCGCGAGGAGGTGACCTTCGACAGCTCCGTCGAGGAGGAGCTCTACAGGAAGCTCGTCAGCGCCCTTAGGGGGACGGGGGCTGAGGTGCTGAGGGAGCCCGAGGCGCTCGCCACGGAGGCCGGGGACCTCTTCATACCAGACTTCGGCGTCAGGCTGGGGGACAGGGTCGTCTACATAGAGGTCGTAGGCTTCTGGACAAGGGAGTACCTTAGGTCGAAGCTGAGGAAGCTCTCTTCCCTCAGGGCGCCTGTCCTGCTGGTGGTAAATGAGAAGCTGGGGCCCGAGAGGTTCGCGGGCCTGGGCGAGGGGGTCGTTGTCTACAGGGACTCCGTTGACGTCGCCCCGGTCTACCTCTGGGTCAAGTCAAAGCTCCTCCAGGGGGCGCCCCAGGCCACGGCCCCGGCGAGGCTTGAGCTTGAGAAGCCTTACGAGAGCCTTGAGGAGGTGGCCTCGAGGCTCGGCGTCAGCGTTGACGTCCTGAGGTCCCTTGAGCCCCCGAAAGGCTACGTGAAGCTTAGGAGCTACTTCGTTAGGGAGGAGCTGCTGAGGGCGCTGGCCAGCGAAAGGCTGGAGGGCGCGAGGCTCTCCCAGCTCTCGTCAAGGTACGGGCCCTGGGTCCAGGAAGCCCTGACCTCCATGGGCTACTCGCTCTCCTGGGTCGGCCTGACGGACGCGATAGTAAGGAGGAAAGCCCAGCCCTGACGTAGCCGCGCGGAGGTCCTGCGCCGCCTAGGAGCTGACTATGTCAGGCGACGTCGACCTCTTCTCGGCCTCCCCCTCCGCGGCCCGCTGGCCGTCAACCCTCACGACCTCAGCCCTGCCCACCACGTAGACCTCGGCCCCCTCTATGAGGCCCCTGTAGTCAAGCCCCATAGCCCTCTCCGCCTCGTCAACATCCTCAGGACTGGCCCTCGTGGTTGACTCCTGGGCGACTGCGCAGTACTCGGGCACGTGGGCCGATATGTCGTAGGTCCCCACCCTCCTGGCCAGGGCCACTATCTCGTCCTTGTCCATGCCTATGAGGGGCCTTAGCACGGGCAGGGATATGCCCCTCTCCTCGGCCTCAAGGTTCCACATGGTCTGGGAGGAGACCTGTGAGAGCGACTCCCCAGTCGTTATTGAGTGGGCCCCAACCGCCCTGGCGAGCGTTTCCGCGAGCCTGTACATGACCCTCTTGAGGACGACGACCCTCAGGTACCCCTTAACGTTAGCAAGGGCTGAGAGCACGGGGAGGCCGTCAACGAAGTAGACCCTCAGGTCGTGGGCCCCAGACCAGGCCCTGAGCACCTTTGCCTCCTCAAGCACTGCCCCCCTGTGCTGCTCCCTCCCTATGGCCAGGTTCAGCATGACGGGCACGACGCCCCTCTTCATCATCATCCAAGTGGCCACCGGCGAGTCTATGCCCCCTGAGACCAGGGCGACCGTCCTGCCCGCCACGCCCACAGGCAGCCCCCTGGCGCCCTCCCTCGGGTTAACGTAGACGTAGGCGAGGCCCCTGGACCTCACGTCTACATGGACCTCCACCTCAGGGGACTCTAGGTCAACCCCCGCCGAGAGGGGCCTCAGGGCAGCCCCCAGCTCCCTGGCCACGTCAAGGCTCGTGAACCTGTCCTCCCCAAGCCTCCTGGCCCTGACGGCGAACCTCCTGCCCTTGACTGTTTCAGAGAGGAGCTGGGAGGCCCTGGAGACCAGGTCAGCCAGGTCTGAGTACCTGACCTCCGCGGCCGTCGCGTAGTGGGCTATGCCGAATACCCTTGAGAGGGCCGAGGGGTCCCCGTCCACTTCAAGGATTAGGACGCCGCCCTCAGCAGACCATGACCTGAGCTGGACCACACCGCTGACGTTCCTCACGAGCTCCCTTACCATCCGTGACCTCGTTGACCTGCCCCTTATCCCAATCTCGCCGGCGAGCGTCGCGACTACCAGCGTCACGGCGCTTCAAGCTGTTCAGGCCGGGCCGAGGGTAAAGGGCTTGTTCACGCCGCGCTAACCGGGGAGTTAACGAAGACCTTCTCTGAAGCTCGTTTGCTGTGAGCGGAAAGACTTAATTTTGCGGGTACCCGCAAATTGCTGGTACCCGCAAATTGGTGTGGTTCGTCTACGGGCTCCCGACCGACAGGCCCTTCGGAAGGGACTCTGAGGTAAGCACGGTGGCCAGGCTCCTCAGGGAGGGCCAGCCCGTGGGCCTCCTAGGCCCGAGGAGGATAGGCAAGACCTCAATTCTCCTCGCCTCCCTCAAGGCCTCAGGCCTCCCCTACGTCCTGTTCTCGGCAGAGGAGTTCGTCAGGGGGGAGAGGAGCTTCGACCTGACAGAGTTCCTCTCGGCCTTCGTGAGCAGGGTGACGATTGCAGCTTACTCCAGGGCCGGCCTTAGTCTCAGGCTTGAGGAGAGGGCGAGGGGGTACCTGAGGCTCCTCAGGGACCTCATAGGGGCGATTAAGGTCACTTTCGACATACCTGAGGTCACGGCCACCATAGAGCTCGTCCTTGACAAGGGGGAAAGGAGGAGGGACCTCAGCGGTGACCTGGCCCAGGTGCTCGACCTGCCCCAGGTCCTGGCTGAGAGGCTGGGCCTAAGGCTCATCATAGCCATAGACGAGTTCCAGTACCTGAGGTACGCGAGGCAGGCGGCCCCAGAGGTCCTTCACGTGATGAGGAGCAGGTGGCAGTTCCACAGGTCCGTCTCATACGCTATCTCTGGCTCAGCCGTGGGCATGCTGAGCGAGATGGTGGGCTCAAGGGACCAGCCCTTCTACCAGTTCTTCTACATGATTAGGGTGAAACCCTTTGACAGGGAGACCTCGATCAGGTTCCTTAAGGAGGGGTTCAGGGCGGAGGGGGTCAGCGTTAACGAGGCCGACGTAGAGAGGATAGTTGACTACGTTGACGGCCTCCCCGCGTGGCTCAACCTCGTCGGCATAAAGGTCGTCAGCGAGCGGAGGGGCGTTGAGGAGGTCCTCTCGTCCCTGCCCTCGGACGTCAACGTGGTGACGGCCATCGAGGACGACCTCAGGAAGCTCTCGCCCTCAGCCAGGGCGGCGCTGAGGAGGCTTGCTGAGCTCGGGGGCGAGGGGTCGCCGAGGGACCTCGGCGGGAGCCCCTGGGCTGCCCAGAGGGCGCTAGGCCAGCTGATAAGGTACGGCTACGTGGAGAGGACAGGCAGGGGGACCTACAGGGTCGTTGACCCCATGGTTGTCCACTACCTTGCTAGAAGCTGACGGCTCCCCGCCCTGAAGGGCGAGGCCTCCTCCTTGGTGATGATCGTGAGGGCTGCAGCTAAGCCTGCCCACCGCTATGAGGGCCAGGCGGCGACGAGACCTACCGCAGGCCTATTAACCACCATGTGAACAGACCCTTTTACCCTCCTGCCCTTGACGCTGACCTCCAAGGGCCTTCTCCTCATACCGAGGCCTGATGTCTAAGCGTATTTAAGGTTCTGGGGCAGAAGTTAACTTCTGGGGCAGAAGCATACTCTTTGACGAGAGGCCCAAGGAGAGGAGGGAGGACCTCTTCGACAGGGAGGCCGAGCTGGCGGCAATAATGGACAACATCAACAGGCCGCTCTTAGTGCTGAGCGGCATGAGGAGGATAGGCAAGACCTCGCTCCTCCTCGTGGCCCTTAACGAGCTGGGGCACGACTACATTTTAATCGACGCAAGGGAGCTCAAGGCCAACTACGGAAGGAGGGACCTCTACTCCCTCCTGTCCAAGGCCCTCTCCTCAAGGCTGTCGAGGCTAGCCGACGTACTTAAGGGGGTCAGGGGCGTCAACATATTGGGCGACTACGTAGAGATAAGCTGGAGGGGGAGGGACTACATAAGCCTGGCAGAGCTATTTGACGCCCTTAACAGGAGGAGGCTGATAGTGGCCATAGACGAGGCCCAGAGGCTTAGGGGCCCCATGGGGGCTGAGCTCAGGGAGGCCCTGGCCCACGCCTATGACTACGACAGGAACCTCACCTTCGTGCTCACAGGCTCGGAGGTAGGGCTCCTCCACGAGCTCATAGGCGTTGACGACCCTTCCTCCCCCCTCTACGGCAGGTACTACCACGAGGTCCAGCTGGGCAGGTTCAGCGAGGACCAGTCAGCGGAGTTCCTCAGGAGGGGCTTCGAGGAGGCTGGGCTCAAGGTCGGCGAGGAAGTGATTGACGAGATGACGAGGCTCTTCGACGGCATCCCTGGCTGGCTCACCTTCGCAGGCAACCAGTACCTGGCCGCGAGGAGCCTTGAGGAGGTCAGGGAGAGGGCCATAGGGGTCGCCCTGAGGGAGCTGGAGAACCTAGTAGAGGAGAAGTCTAGGGCCTCGCCCTCAGCCGGCAGGAGGTACAGGCTGGCCCTCAAATGCATAGCTGAGGGCAGGAACTCATGGTCGTCGCTCAAGATGTGCGTTGAGGAGAGCGAGGGGGTCACGATATCATCGAGCGTGCTCGACAACGTCCTGAGGACCCTTGAGAGGCTGAGCATAGTTAAGGACTATGAGTTCCTCGACCCTGTGTACAGGGAGGCCGCGAGGAGGCTCAGGTAAGAAAGCCGGAAGTAAAGAGAAAGAGAGCCTAATGACTTCACACCAAGGAGGAGGCTTCACCCTTCAGGGCTGGGAGCCGTCAGCACAGCGGTGCCGTAGGCTATTATCTCGTCCATGGTCTCGCCTATCTCGTTGGAGTCCAGCCTAAAGGCTATGACTGCGTTGGCGCCGAGCTTCTTTGCGTGCCCGACCATCCTCTGTATTGCCTGCACCCTGGCCTGCTCCGACATCTCCGTGTACTCCTTGATCTCGCCCCCCACCAGCGACCTCAGGCTTGCGAGCAGGTTGCCCCCGAGCCACCTTGACCTCACAGTTATGCCCAGGGCCACGCCGAGGACCTTAACGACCCTGCGGCCAGGTATATCATTAGCTGTGGTAATTATTATGTCGCCCTCGGCGAAGCTCGACCTCTCACCGGGCAAACGGGGGTCGCTAGAGTAATAAGGATTGCAACACTAATAGGCAGCTCATGGCCTGAAGCACCATACTTACACTGCTCGGGCACGGCTTTGGCTGCGCCATAATAACGCCGCCATGATTTGTCTGCGCGGGACCGCTGGGCTCGTAGCGCTCGGCCTGCGCTGCTCCTAAAATTGCAACGCCTCAGCCGACGCTGAACGCCTTAATTGTTCCCAGGGACTGCGGGCCCGGTGGCCTGGTTGAGGGAGGTCTCCCTCATAGGGGTCGAGCTGCCCGAGGTAAGGAGGGGCGACGACCTGGCGTCGCTCATATGCTCCTCCGCGAGGCTACAGGAGCGCGACGTCGTGGCTGTGGCCAGCAAGGTGGTCTCAAAGGCAAAGGGCTACCTGGTCGACATAAGCTCCGTGAGGCCGACCGAGAGGTCCCTCAGGGTGGCCTCGGCCCTAGGCATGGATCCAAGGTGGGTTGAGCTGGTGCTCAGCCAGAGCGACGAGGTCCTAGGGGTTCTACCTGTGAAGGAGCTCTACGACACTGGGACGCTGAGGCTTGAGGACGTAGCTTATGATGCTGAGGCCGCCAGGATGGCCCTCGAGAGGTTCCCGTACCTCTTCATAGTGAGGCGGTCTGGGATGATATGGACAGACGCCGGCATCGACGCCTCCAACGTGCCTGGGGGCCTCTACGCCGTGCCGCCCCCTGACCCAGACGCCGAGGCCAGGGAGCTCTCCAGTAACATAGCCTCCAGGTGCGGCGTCAGAGTGGCCGTGGTGCTCTGCGACACGGAGGTCAGCATAGCCGGCGCCTCAATGGACAGGGCCATAGGCTCCTACGGCATAAGGCCTGTGGACAGGGGCTTCGGAAAGCCCGACAGGAACGGGGTGCCGAAGTACGGCGGCGTTGACCACATAGCTAACGAGGTCTGCGCCTCCGCGGCCCTCCTGGCCAGACAGACAAGCGAGTCAATACCCGTGGTCTTAGTCAGGGGCTTAAGTTATGAGTGGTACGAGGGTGGCCTCAGGGACTTCTCCATGAAGAGGCCGGTCGAGGCCCTGAGGGCTGTGATAAGGGCGACCCTGAGGGCCATGGGGCCTGAGGCACTGGAAAAGCTGATGGGAGGCCTCCCATGAAGGCATCGCCTTGCAACGAGCTGACGCCCCCAGCGAGGGCTATGGCTATAGGGCTGGGCTTTAACGGCGTCGCGGGGCTGATGCTTGCTGGGGCCTGCCACTGACCTCGCTGTTGCCCTGCTCAACTCCAATGGCTGCGTGACCCTCCAGGAGCTTCTTTCAGGCGCGGGCCTAGGGGTCGAGGCCGCCAGGGGCTACATGGATGGCCTTGAGGTCCTGGGGGCCTGAGGCTCGAGGGCGGCCTGGCGTGCCCCACCAACAGGGCACTGCTGGCGGCCTCCGCCATAAGGCTCGGGGCAGACCTGGAGGTCGTCTCGAGGCTGCTGAGCTGGAGGGACTTCGAGGGCCTGGTGGCCGAGGCCCTGGGGGAGGCAGGTCTCAGGGTGTGGAGGAACCTGAGGGTGCCGGGCAGGGGAGGGCTGGAGGTCGACGTCCTTGGCCTGGCCAGCGACTACGACGTTGTAGTTGACTGCAAGAGGTGGTCATACAGGTCCAGCTCCCCCTCAAGGGTAGCCGAGGCCGCCTCAAGGCACGCGGAGAGGGTCAGGAGGCTCATGGCCCTGTGGGGCTCCCTGGGCCTTCCAAGGCCACCCAGGAGGCTCCTGCCAGCTCTTGTGGTGCTCAGGGAGGACCTGCCCAGGGCCGTCAACGGGGCCGCAGTGGTGCCCGTGCTGCAGCTCAGCGGCTTCACCCGGGAGCTCGACGCCATTGTTAGGCGTGAACCCTCAGCTGATGCAAAGTCCTAGCCTGAGCCTCATTATGACGTCAAGTAGATAATATTGCCTATATTCTTATCCACGTCAGCCTCGTAAAGGCATAGGCTTGCGACCCGTTAAGCCAGCGCGCTAACTCCCAGGTCGGTCGGGCCGAGAGCACAGAGGCCTGGCCCCATCCTGAGGGGCGAAAGCCTCTAACCCCATAACGGGTTTTGAGAAAAAAGCAAGAAAGGGTGTCACTCGCCTACTGGGCCCTTTATGCCGAGCTTCTCCCTGATGGCCGCCTGGGCCGCCGCCAGCCTAGCTACGGGCACCCTGAACGGCGAGGCGCTCACGTAGTCGACGCCGGCGCCGTGGAAGAAGTTGATCGAGGCCGGGTCGCCGCCGTGCTCACCGCAGACGCCTACCTCAAGCCTCTGGTTGGCCTGCTTGCCCTCCTTGGTCGCTATCTCAACTAATCTGCCCACGCCCTTCTCGTCAAGCCTGTCGAAGGGGTCGAAGGGCAGTATGCTCTTGTCGAGGTACTGGGCCATGAACTTGTTCTCAACGTCGTCCCTGCTGAAGCTGAAGGTGGCCTGGGTCAGGT
>Ga0326758_100020_pt1 | contig 139133 bp, 163 predicted proteins | sample GCRJH_S_FD_207221 | JGI IMG/M metagenome (GOLD analysis project Ga0326758, IMG submission 207221) | Hot spring sediment microbial communities from Geyser Creek Basin, Yellowstone National Park, WY, United States - GCR.JH_S | ecosystem: Environmental > Aquatic > Thermal springs > Near-boiling... | reverse complement strand
GGAGGGATGAGGAGTTGGTTGCTTTGAGGAAGCAGTTTGAGGAGGAGTCTAAAAAGAGGGATGAGGAGTTTAGGAGGAGGGATGAGGAGTTGGTTGCTTTGAGGAAGCAGTTTGAGGAGGAGTCTAAAAAGAGGGATGAGGAGTTTAGGAGGAGGGATGAGGAGTTGGTTGCTTTGAGGAAGCAGTTTGAGGAGGAGTCTAAGAAGCGTCATGAGGAATTTTGGGCCTTACAGAAAAAATTAGAGGAGGAATCTGCTAAGCGTCACGAAGAGATTATGGCTATGCAAAAGAGACTAGATGAGGAGTCTAAAAAGAGGGATGAGGAGTTTAAGAAGCGCGATGAAAGGTTTAATGCTGTTATAAAGAGGTTAGATAAACAAATTAGGCAACTAAATAACATGATTGAAAACCTAACTGGATCTTTAGAGCAAGAAGCCATGGATTACTTAGAGTACAGATTTAAGCAGTTAGGGTTAGACGTTTCATTGAGCAGATTTGAGGTTAAGGGGAAATTTGAGGTAGACATTTACGGTGAGACAAGGGATTACGTAATAATAGGTGAGGTAAAGGCTAGGGCTGGTGTTAGTACTCTATCTCAGTTGATGAAGGTTGTTAAGCACTTAGAGGATTATAAGCCAGAGATTAGAAATAAGAAAAAAGTACTGATAATTTACTCACCCTCAGTTACTAAACAATTAATTGAAGAGTGTGAAAAAGAAGGGATTTATTTAACGAACGGCTATAAAGAGTTTACACAATTAAAGTTACCTCTTTGAAAAATCCCATCTAGCAAGCAGAATTCGGTATTAAGCTCATGACACATCTTCATTTAGTTCTTAAAGTTGATTTAATGAATTATAAACTAAATTTTTTATCATTACAGATCATAAACTAGAACCATTTATTAAAAGAATTTGGATTAAAAAAATCAGATATCTTAGTTCCAATTTATAACCAGATGTTAGGGAAAAGGTTTTACTCTTCTGCGGGTTTACCTATCCTCCTTAATACTGCATACACTATTATTGCAATAATTATAACAGCTACTACTCCGCCAGCTATTACTGGTACGTAGTTAGGGGATGAAGACTTGGTTGTCACTGTAGTTGTGGTTGTTACTGCTTTACTTAGATAAGTTGGTAAGTGTGGTGTTATTCCATGAGGTACTACATATCCCTCTAAAAACCAATTACTAGTCCCATGTACTCGAAATCATTAGCTACGAACGGGAACAGTGTTGTCGATATGAAGGTCTGGTTATTTGTGTTCAATATTGAGTTCCAGTTAGCCTCATATGGGTTTAGTGCTACTGGTTGTATCTTCTCTACATCTGCGATTGCCGGTAACCAGTAATTATACCATGCCATAAGTTTTTCACTATCGTTAATGTACTGAGGTGAACCGTATTGTAATGTATGCACTGTACTACTATTTGTGTCACGTTAATCGTAAAGTTCATCCCATCATATATATACCATGTCGGTTTAGACAAGTTAAAGGGTGGCTGTGGTATAATGCTAGCGATTCTCCATGCGTCTATCGTATCTGTGAACGGTGTAAAGAAAGGTGCAACCTCAAACTGCGTCGTCAACAGTTTCAGATAAACCGTGAATTTTAATGTTATTTGATATTATTTAACATTCCTAGCTCTTCTCATGAGAGTTTATAAATTTTGTAGTTACATACTATCACGTAGAAGAGAGCCCTACAGTGAACTCGAGGAGCAATGTGAGGGGGAGGATGGGTTCGATGAGGCTCCCCATGTCCTTGAAGGGAGTGGTTTAACTACCGCTCCCGTAGACGGCATGGGGAGGGAAATAAGGGGAATGAGGACGAGAGGTCGAATACAAATTCATGAAACCTCAATGAAAGTCCGATCCCCACTGAAGAACTCACTATAAAAGTCTGATGTCGATAACTCAAAGACTTGTGCATTTATTCCGAGTGCCTTCAGTTGTGTTGCGAATTCTTGTGAGAGTGCAACCCAATCAGTGTAACTAAGTTTGGCTAGAATAGGGAATGAGAGAAAGAAGTATTTCTTGAAGCTAAGCCAAAAGGCTGTAGAGTTATCACTTAAAGCTTGCCTTAGACTTACTAGCATAGAACCCAAAATTTCACGATGCGGGCCTATACTTTAGAATAACGCTGACAAATTTCCTCAGTGGCTTAGAGGTAAAATAGACCTAATTTGCTTCTAATTCTAGGTCTTCAAGAAAAGAGGGAGTTATAAATGTATGGTGTTGAGGAAACCAACACCTTACTTGAGAGCTGTACTCAGAATTCAATGCGCAACATGCATTAAAGATGGCTGAAGAGGTGTTAAATTATGCAAAGAAATTGTATTAGGAGAAAAGGTGATTATTGAAGTCTGATGTCTTAGAATAGGTGTGTTTACCCGTGGATTAGCTTTCCCAATTCAGCCAGGGCTAATAATCTTCATTTCTCGAGGGAACACCGCCCTCGTGTGGGTCATCAGTTGGGAGATCACAATAAAACTATTTCAGTCTGTAATACCATTAGACATTGTGTCAAACAAGTTTAGAGGAATTAAAAATAACTAGTAGCTACACGAGTGTTACTGTGTTTACCCGTGGCGTAACTTTTCCTTACTTTTAATTCCGCCACGGGCACCCCTCTTAAGGGATCATACACAGTCACCCTTAACTCATTGGGGCTGGTCGAGGGAAACGCCAATACCCTCCCATCCACTTTTATCACTCCCAAACCTCGTGAGCAGTGCCCGTCATCAGTTAGGGGGATAATCAATAAAAACTACTTCAGTAATAATATATAAACATTACTTAATCAATAACGATATTTAGGAGTGATTAAAAATAACGAGTAGTTACGTAGAAGCGTTACTGTCTTGGTGAGCAAGTGACCCTCCAATGGCTTTCATATTCTCTTGCAGTTGGAGTCCACCCATCTAGGTCTAGTAACAAAGTAAACGGAAGATTCTATTGGGCTGAAAGACCAGTATGAGCCTCACACAAACTCCTTAGCTGATTATTTACCCCTTTTAAATAAGTTAATAATGTGGAGTCTAAAATATCAACAATCGAAAAGCATAGAGACGCTTTTATTAAGATCAAGATAATAGAAAGTTTGGAAGAGTTGACATTAGCGTTAAAGCTATTAAAGGAGGGTTTCAGTAGGAATTCAGCTAGCAAAATTTTCCTATCGTGGAAGGCATTAATTAGTGCTTTAACAGTCATGAACTTAGAAAAAATGCCTAAAGACGAGAAAGAGAAGGAGTGGTATTATAAAACCGGCTTTCTAGCCCCTACAACAGGTTTAAAGGGGATTTCGCAGAGATTAGAGGAGTTGGGGTACAAAGTAAATCACCTGACTTCTACTGCATTAGCATTGCATAGATACGCCTATAATGGATTATATAAGGGCGCTAGCGATTACTCCGACAGAAATGAGGCAATTAGGGATGTAATTTCTCTATCACGGGAAATAATAACGTTACTTAGGGGGTATTTCAAAAGCTACTGGGATGATGAGATCGAAAACCATTATAGAATTGCTGAAAAGGAGTTAAGAGAAATGAATGGCTAGTAACTTAAATTGCTTAAATATCTCGTTCTAAATCCAATGAAGTGTGAAATAGAGTTTAAGGAGGACTTGACATCAATACCGATAGAGGACTTAAACGTATATAGGGTGATTTTCGTAGATAACGGTTTTTACGCAAGGATCGACTTTCGCGGAGTTCCACATTACATCTCCTTGCTTAACGGTAAATTGACAGTTTACTCTAAAGAACTTTTTCAAATTATTAAATGGATTGATTTCGATAGTTGTGGTCAGAATAAATTAATTGAAGGTGTATTGGACGAAGTAGTGTTTTTATTGGGAACTATTAGGACTAAACTGTTTGAGAGGTTTGACGAACTTTTCGAAAAGGTTACTGAAGGCAAATTAAAAGACGTCGAAGAAATAAAAGATTTAAGGAGGGAAATTCAGACCCTCTATTTGGACTCCTCTTCCCTCTATTATCTTTCTAAGAAACTGTCAAAGTATATAAGTAAGGATTTGCAAGACGATATAGCCTTTGCGTATGAAAGGGCTGAGATACTGATTACTAGGTCAGCTAACCTATACAACATTTACCTTACTGAGATACAGAACGAACTTAATATAATAATAAAGAAGTTGACTTCAATCTCCTTTATCTTCTTGCCAGTTACAGCTATTGCAAGCATTTATGCAGCGTCTGTAACACGTTTACGTAACTATTAGTTATTTTTAATTATTTCTAATCCCTTTAATGCTATTAAGTAAGCTGAGGCTGTATGCCTATCAAAACCCTTCTCCCTCATCACCTTGTCGTGACCCTCAGAATTTGTAGTACCCTTAGGGTTAACTAAAACAACGTTAAAACCTAACCTAAGTGCTTTGATAACACCGTGAATTAGCAATTGCCTCTTAGCGAAACGCGAAACCTTCCTATTACCGCTCTTACTCCTAGTGAACTTCCTCTTCTTAACTAGGAACAAGTCCTCAAAGATAACATAATCAACACCAATCCATGATAGGAAAATGAGAGCTTGTGAAAGAGCATTCAAACGTAAAGCCATAGCTTTCCCTTTAGGAAAACCCGGTCTAGTAACATCTGAATACCGCCACGTCTTTTTAGTAACAACTTTACCCTCCTCATTAACCACAACCACATTCAACCTATCACTGTTCAAATCAAAACCAGCAAACAAACCGTAACCGTTAGGTTTTGGTGAAGAGAAGTGCTTCAGATAAAGCCAGAGTGGGATTTGGAGGTGGATCATAGGGTGATCCTTGAAACTTACTACAGCACCGTAACCCTCCTCATTCCTTCGAGATAACTCCTCTAGCTCAGAAAGTAATGGTAAGTACTCCTTGCCGAAGTAAGCTTTGCCAAAAACCCACTTACCCCAAGGATCCTTAACCTTAATTAAAACGTGGTCTTCTAAAACGTGAAACTTAATCCCCCTATTACCATTATCGCTTTTGTTACCCCTACAAGCGATCCATCTCTTTCTAACCTCAACCTTGTTACCGTTATTCTCGACCAATGCTAAAGCCTGCTTATAAGCAGTTTCGGCATAGAACGCGTAAGGAATGATCTTGTATAACTCCTTAACAGCATCATTTAACGAAACTCCTCTTAAAGCCAGGTTAACCCCAGCCTTCACAGCCTTTGAGTAATAATAAGCAATTCTAGCTACCTTACCCACGTCCTCAAACTCAACCCTACCATTTATAGTCACGAATTGGAAGTTATCAATTGCTTCCTTAGAAGCAATTAATTTACTCCTCATCGTCTGGTAGGATAACAATTACAATCACCTCCTTTCCAGCGATTTTCCCGGCCTTCTCTTTCACACTCTTAGGGATGTATATTGCATACCTCTTCTCACCATACTTATCACTACCAGCTGAGGATATGACACCTCTGAAAACTATCTGCTCCATATGTTGTGAGTAGCGGAAAAATTTATAAATTTTTGTGATAACATTAAATTGGAGGGTGCCACTATGAAGTCTATGAGCAGTCGCGAGGTGGAGGAAGGCACCCAATGAAACTCCCCATGTCCTTGAAGGGAGTGGTTACGCTCCCGTAGACGGCATGGGGAGGGAGAAGGAGTGATGAGGCCGAGTGATTAATAGTCACGAAAAGTGACTATTAGTCACGATGAAGGCCGAACTCTTACTCTTCCCTTCCTTCTAACTTTGCTAACGAGAACCTTCAATACTGAGGTGGGTTAAAGTGTCTTTAGCTCAAGGTGAATGAAATAGTGCGCACTAAGTAACGTCTTAAGTCTATTTTCCTTTTTTAACGTTTAGCCAGGATACAATAATTTTCCTCTCACCCCTATTGGGGATCATTTTGACAATCTACTTACGAAAAATAGGATGGCTGTAAATTTAAGTCAAGACCACTGCTCCTTCAAGGTCTAATATGTACGGTGCTAAAACTGATGACAGCATATAAACCTCATATTCCCCGTCCCTCCCTAAATCCTCAACAGTTAAAGCCTTTCCTTCGTAGACGTAAAATACTTGTTTTGAAATCACTACCACTGAGTCAACACTAGGTGAAACGTAAATGCTTCCAATTTCCTTTATTAACTCAATTTCCATAGTTCCAGTCTTGTCAACAACTCTGTATAAAGAGGAGTAGACATAAGGGGGGAGAATTATTTTAACATCAGTATATCCGGCCGAGACTACACTTTCATAAGCCTTTACAATATCACCAGCTATATTACTTGAAATTCCCCAATCGCTTTTCTTAACCTTTTTACTACGCTGTAATATGGATAAGGGGTGTTCTTTGTAGATTATCATATCCTCCTTTTTAGCGTGTATAACAGAAGCCTTAATTAAGACAGCTTGCGTCTCCTCCTTTGGTAAATCGGCTAAAACTTTATAAATAGTATTTACTCTACTGAGTGGGTATGGGGCTTGATCTTTTGATTGAGTAATCGTATCGTCGCTTACTTTCAATTCATATACTGGTATTGCTTGTTGATCCCATTTTATAACGTTAGCTACGCTTTTTAAAGATTGGGTTTGAGATGGAATAACCTTTTCTTGAGTAGTGTTGTTATTCTCCTTAATCGGAAACTCTACGTTCTCTCCTATAAGCTTTGAAGCTTCATTCTAACCTTTCACTATATAGTCGAACTCCTCCTTATTTAAATGATACAAAAGTCTTAGGAATTCACCAAAATGTGTCATCTCCTCTTTAGCTAAATCATCGTGAACTTTCTTCACGAACTCGTCTGAGAAAAGTTTTCCCTGCTGTAAGTAATAATTTATCGCATCAATTTCTGCAGCTAAAGCACCTCTTACTGCCCTAATCATCTCTTCTTTATCCGTCTTCTCTTTTCTCATTAATTATTGAAGGGTCTGTAGAAAACATGAATACTGTTTCTCTCCTAAAGGTATAAAACTTATAAGTAGTTTCTATCGCGGCATTTGTTACTAAAAACAAAAGTTACCACTTATTAGGAAACTGATTACCCTTGGAAGGGGGTCGGACTTTCATTGAGGTTTCATGAATTTGTATTCAACCTCTCGTCCTCATTCCCCCTTGTCCGGCTCCCCACGCCTAGGTTAGGGAGTATGGACTCCCAGCCACGACATGGGGAGCCTCATCGAACCCATCCTCCCCCTCACATTGCTCCTCGGGTTCATTGTAGGGCTCTCTTCTACATGCCAACATTAACGGAAAAAGCTTATAAACTTTCATGAGGAGAGCTAGGAATGTTAAATGATATCAAATGACATAAAATTTACGGTTTATCTGAAACTGTTGTCAACGGCGAGGCCTTCAATCTCTTTATAAAGCCTCACGTTATATAAACTCTCCGGTTAATGTCTGATAGGAGGAGTTAAATTCCGTCGTCTTACTTATAAAAATTTTTAAATTTTAGTAAAACGAAATTAATCTATGGTTTGGAAAGAACTCAAAGACACAATGAAAGATACTGTAAAGGAAGTGATTGAAACGGGGAAAGAGGCAAGTAAAGCTTCTATGAAAGCCACATCAGGGTTAATTAAAGACGGAATGGAGGTGAGTAAAGAAGTAGTTAAAGCTTCAATGGAATTAGGTAAAACTGCTGAAAAAGAGTTTAAGAGTACTACAAAAGAAGCCGTCAGCGTGACTAAGGAAATGATTGAGGATTTCAAAGGAAAGGCTAAAGATGCAATGCAAGGTCCTATAAGAGAAATGAAACAGCTTGGTGGAGAGGAGAGAGGATAAAGGGGAAAGCAATAATACTCATCTTTCAAAGTTTTATTTTCCCTTTTTCCTCAATTATTCATGGATTGTTGTTTTAAATATATAGGCTTTATAAGAAGAGATGATAAGTTGGCTTCTAGGGCTTCAATCGTTAAAGTTGAAGTTAAAAATGAGTATGCTGATGGATTAGAAAGGATTGAGGAGTTTTCTCACTTAATAATCATCTATCACCTTCATATGGCAGATCCAAATAAGAGTTTAAAGCGGGTTAGAGGAGGAGTTGAGGTAGGGGTTTTCGCAACCAGATCTCAACACAGACCAAACCCTATAGGAATTTCTGTAGTTGAATTGATAAAAAGGGAGGGGAATGTGTTATACGTTAAGGGGATAAACGCTTTTGACGGTACTCCGGTACTTGATATTAAACCTTATGACGAGTGGGATTCAATCCCAAACCCTAAAGTCCCAGAATGGCATAAGGGAGAGATGAAAGGGACAAGGTAATATGACTTCGTTATATCAACCATCTATATATATTTCCGCCCAAATGAAGATTTAGGAGTTAGGTCAAAGAAAACCCCTAAGCCTTTACAAAGTATTTCCCCAAAATCCAAGAATTTTAATATCAGATGAACCCACAGCGAATTTAGATGTAAACTTTAGGTTGATGTTATATGATAAGATAAATTTGATTAAAGAAGGTTAGTGAACATAACTACGGCCATCCTATATTTCTAGCATTAGCTCTATAATCTAATGCTAAACGTGGTGTCAAGGAGTATATTCCTAATCCAAATGCTATGAAGGGAATAAGTAAGTATGGTGATGAAGTCAGAAAGAATAATACTCCAGTGGTTACTGAAGTTCAAGGTATACAGCCTTCAACTCCCCTAGACTCGATTATACTGATGGTACTATTAAGTACATAGGTATTAAGATAATGTAACCAATGATGAGGTAATAAATTCCTCCATAGGATTCCACGACATACGGAGCCAATTGAAGTACAAATGTAGTTCAAATGAAAAGTAAGAATATTATCACTCATGACGTTGTAGGTAAGGATTGCTTTACCACGTTAGCGGTTCAAATTCCTTTTTTGTACTGAAAAAGGTTCCGCTAAATGCTATCAAGCTCCAATACTTTAATGACGAGTGCGATATTGTCCCCATTATCTAACCTATAGCCCAACCGCTCATGCTTAATACTACGATTTCCACTCCCCGTCACTATTTCTACTGCTGGTTAAATAGTTTTTCCGAATATAATCCCTATTAAGAACCTTGAGAGTATTATAATATAAACGTCACCTATGCGCTTATAAAACACCTAAACTTATCATTGCTGATGTAAATACTGTCCTAGTTCCTAACACTATTGCCTTCGGTAAATTATTGAACCTATTACCTTTCCTCCGAAGGGTATTGATACTATCAAGAAGGATAACCACTGGGGGGAAGTTGAATTGGTTTACTGTGAAGGCGGGAGCTATTAATACATAAGTTGAAACTGTGTGATGAAGGGAAGAGCGTTGTTGAGCCTCATTTAGGCTTTTGTTTATATCTTAAAATATAAGCTTTAACTTGCTGGAGTGTATATAAATTTAATTTAAAAAGTTATGAAATTATCATTATTAGTTCTTTCCCTTAAGCTCCCTCTCTATTCCCTCGATTATAATCCTTTGTAATTTGATGTAATACTCTTTGGGTTGTTCAGCTCTAGGCTTAAAGTTAGGGAAGATATCTTGATCATCTTCCCAACTGGGTATAATGTGTATGTGGGTATGAAATATCACTTGACCAGAACTCCTCCCCACGTTTGTTAGGACTCTAATCCCATCAGCCTTAAGTGCGTTTTTTATTGCCCTTCCTAATAATTTTACTACCTTTCCTACCCTTTCAAGGGTTTCGTCATCTACTTCCAGTATATTATCAAAGTGATTATTAGTAGTTATAAGGGTATGACCCGGAGTTACCGGAAATTTATCTAAGAAAGCCGTAAAGAAGTCATCTCTGTAAAGTATATATCCCTCCTCCTCTCCCCTTAATATCTTGCAGAATAAGCACATAATAAGAAATTTGAGGGGAGTGATTTAAGATTTAGCTTTGTGCAACGATAAAACTTATTATGTTGCACGAGTATAATGACGTAATGTCCTTTCAATATTCTCAAGATCAATTAGGATTTCAGAAACTTAGGGACGCATCTTTGTGGTTTATTGTTATAGGAATACTATCATTAATAGGTTTTTTTGCTGGAGTCGGAGCGATAATAAATATAGTAGCATTAATAATACTTTTCATGTTCGCAATTCCCTCATTAAGACAAGCATTTCAAATATTTTATTCTACTGGAAAGGGCGTATCACAAGGGTTTACCGGGATTAACTTGATACCTATAGGTATAATTATAGAGATATTGGGTGGTATTATTGTTGCGGTTGGGATAGTTTCTGGAAGTATTGCAATTATTTCAATAGGTGGTATAATAGCACTTTTAGCGGCAGTAATATTGTTTATTGGGGGATTACTAATAGGGTTATCAATCTATAATGTGGGGTCTTTTTATTCAAATGATATGTTAAAAATTGGGGGAATCCTAATAATAATACCATTTGTCAGCTTCATAGGCTGGATTCTAACTTACATAGCCTCAGATGAATTAAGTACAAGATTAATGGGTGGTTTTGTCCCCCCAGCCCCGTTACCTCCTACCACATTACAAGTTTACCAGGTAGGACAAGGCATTATAAAAGCGGACGGTACTGCGATAATAACTTTATACTCTTCAACAAGTTTAATGATAACCAGTGTATCTATTGACGGCACTTCATATGTGAGTAATCAAATAATACCCCCAATACTCAACCCGGGTTATAATACGGTTACTATAAAGTTTCCACCAATAATTGGCTCACCGGGGAATAATTACACATTAACGATTTACTTCTCAAACGGGCAATCAATAAAAGCAGTAGTAACTTATGTTTAGATAAATTTCCGGTAGCCTGAGTCATATCCTTACAGCTACTAACAATTACTGTTATGGGAATCAAGTGTACAAATTTCACTAGCAAAGACAAAAATATTCATACTTAATCTTTGTTAGATCCTTGCTTGAGTATAGCTATAGTTTTGGAAATTTTAGGTTATGTTTCCGTTTCTATCATACTATCGTCCCTGGACTCGTCTTTTGGTCTTGAGATTAATATATATAATGCGTCTAGGTGCGGATTCAACGGTAAAAAGCAGGGTTAATAACTGCCGATATCACTTTTGCTATAATGCTGGCCTATATTTTATCTTAACACGAGAAATGCTATAAACTCCAGTGACTTTTCACTAATTGATGTTTTAATAATATTTGGGCACTAAGGGTTTGACTTCATAATTACTTATGCGGCATATAAAGAAGGATTAAAGTCTGTGAGGACTAGGTATTGGTATTAAGTTCTTCTTCTAAGAGATCTATTCCTAATTTTATCTAGGCTTTTTATCCAATCAATGAGTCCGAGTGATTAATAGTCACGAGAAATGACTATTAGTCACGATGAAGGCCGAACTCTGAATAAAGCTTGTCGACGTAAAGACCACTGGAGTTGAGACAGATAATGGTGATGAACTTGTCGAACTTTTCATCATTATATAGGCTGCACCTACACTAATCAATATTATTATCAAGAAAATACAGCTAACAACCATATTTTATAGGACATATCTTATCATGTATTCCTCATTACTAAAAAATAAAAGAATTATTGATTTATAAACCCTTTATACATCATTTAAAAAATTTACAAAAAAAAGTTAAATAGTTATAATTAGATCAACTTTGTGGATGACCGCTTTATAGAAGTCCGGGAAGCAGCCTATTTTTGCAACTTTGATGATTTTATCAGCTAAGTTCCTCATATAAACGCACTGATCACATACTTGAAGATAAATCCCCTTCTCCTTGCTTAGTTTCTCTAGTCTTTCAGCCAGAGGGTTCCCTTCCATCAAAAGGTAAACATTATCATGAATGAAAAACATCCCAACAACGTTCACACCATGTCTGTCTTCTTCCAGTTGGGGTACTATCATGTTGCCCAGTATGTAAGAACCTAAGTTAGACTCTACGATATAAGCTACATTCTTGGTCATATCTTTAAACACTCCGAGAACTCCTTTGCAATTACGTCAGAGATTTGGTTAATTTGAAATCCCTTTATGCTCCTGAGCTTTTCTATAGCTTTTTCATAAGACAAGAACTTTTTGTTGTCTTCGTAAGCTTCACAAAGTGCTTCTAAACAGATAACTACTATAGGGCATTCTGAGGATTTGTAAGTTATTATTCCCTCAGAATTACGGTAGAGCTTGAACCATCGTGAGCTGTCAATCTTGACATTGCAGATCTCTTTTCCCTTACTAGAATTATATAATCTTTTAACTAAGTAGTCTGACGCAAACTTCCTTTCTACGACACAACAACCGCATTCGTCTTTCTTTAACATAAAAAACTTTTAGCGTGAGTTTTTTAAAATTTTTCTTATTTATAAATCTAATTTCTAATTATTATGAGATAAATAAAATATACTTACCACAAAGAAATTGGTAGATGCTAGACTAGTTAAAAAGGAAGAGGATAATATAGCTTGGTTGATCCGCTTTATAAGGCAGTAGTTTAATTTGGGACTTTATTAGACTGATAAACTTTAGCTGATTTAACACTTCTATACTCTTTGTCCATCTACACTTTCTTTACAAAGCGTATGCTGGAAGGTTAATAAGGCGGACTTTCATAGGATTTTATAAGCCAACTTCGTTCCCGTTTTCAGCCGAAAGGGTAGTGTAAAAAAGACAATTATAGTTGGAACAGAGTAGTGGGATTTATCCCTCCTCCCACTTTTGTGTAAGCATTTTACCTAGGCCATTTAACCAATTTATAAATTAAGAATCTTCATTAACTAAAATTCAGCCTTTACTTTCTTTTTTAACTCGCTATCATTAGATATGATTTCGAGCCCGTTTTCTAATGCAGTTGTAACGTGGATCGAATCTTCTAGATCTATATCATATCTTTTAACGTTATCCACAATTTTACTCCATTCCGGCAGTTCTAAGTATTCTATTCCTAGGCTCTCCAGTGCCTCATTTATTGTTTTGACAAAATCGTAATCCTTTAATGACCTACCAAGTATTTTACCTAATACGACGGTCAATAAAAATGGAGTCACGACAGAAGTATATTTATCGTCTTCCATGCTTAACCAATTTTTTGCTCTTTCACCGTAAGTTTTATCTCCAGTAAGGTAATATACAAACACATTTACGTCAAAATATTTTCCCTTATCTGTCATTTAATAATACCTCTGCTAGTGCTTTATTCAATATCTCATCTATGTCTTCATCTCCTATATCCTTCTTAAATATACCATAATACTTGTTAACATCTAATACCACGGGCTCCAGTATAATTTTTCCATCTTCTATTTTTAACTTAAGTCTCTTGCTTTTTAATAATTCTCTAACTTCTTTAGGTATCGTTATTCTACCTCTATCGTCAATCTTTAGTATAAACTCCTTCCTCATATTTACCCCAAATGAAACCCACTAATATAAGTTTTACTCGAAATGTTTTTGCAGGTCTCTTTATCAAAGCTAATGATGAAAGGATATGTACTAAAACATGAGTAGTTTATTGTCTAGAAATTACACCACTTTTAAATCAACGCTTAATTTTAATGGAAATTAATGAGTAATCCACAAAACATCTGAAAACTACCCTACGGAATCTTCTATTCTCTTACAACGAGCTTTACAGTAGGTTATCTAATTAAATACCTTCTTCCGCAGGCCTAGCGGGGTTTGTGACTGAACAGGATGACCATATTACAAAAGATTAAAAGCCTTGCCCCTTCCAGGGGTGGGTAACCTCAAGTCTAAAGCCCGGCTTATAAAGATAAACGTTGTACCCCTTTATTAAACCCTTACCTATTACGTGTGCTTGAGTGTGATAAAGTACGTCTTTAAATGAAACTCCTAGCAGTGAAGATAAATCCTTAAGCGAAGACACGCTTTTTTCTTGTTTCTTTCCTAAAATTTTTACGTCAAGATCATCAGGAGAGAAGCCTTCAGTTAAATCCGGTAACTCAAAAGGCTCTCTAGGGACTTCATAGAACAAGGGATTGAAGGGGTTGTGATAGAGATAGACCTATTCTTTTCAAGGATTTTGTTAGATAACGGGAGGGAAATTAGAGTACCAAACTACATCTTGCTGGAGTCAAGTGTAATTGACTACTCCTCAAAATTTAGTAAGGAGTTCATAGTTAACGTTAGAGTGGAGTTCCCGCTTAATAAACTCGATTTAGAAAGGGTTGAGGAGCAGATTACTGAAACATTAAGGGGTTTTGAAATTGTTGAAGGCCCTTATATTAGTGAGCAGAGTGATAAGGAGCACGTTATAATAAGCCTTAGGGTAAAGTCTGACATAGAGAACTGGAAGAAGGTGAAATCTGAAGTGTTGAAAAGGCTTTTAATGCTGAGGAAGAGAATTGTTGAGAGTTAAAAATGTTTAACGGAAGTAAGATTTAGTTTAAGTCATGCGTTCACTCGGTAAATTACTAACCTCGTGCCGTCAATCAGCTTTGAAACACGAGGGAAAACCAATTCTGTAATCCTTTCAAACGAGGACGAGGTGTTGAATTTTCCCTCTATCCTCCCCTGGTTATCAACTTTTTTATTACCACTTTCTCCATGTTTTTACCAAAAATGTCAACAATTAAGCTTCATTACCAGTATTTTCCTTACCTCCTTCTAAGTGCAACATCAGCGTTTCCTGCATAAAACAACATGTTTGCATAATCGCCTTCTCGACGAATATATGAATTAATTTTCCCACTAGAAAAATTTCTCTAAAAGTCTTTGGATTAGATACATTAGCCGATGATAAAAGTTTTTTGACGGACTTTAATAAAGTTTTCAATGCACCGTCCTTTATTACTAATGAGTCATGAAGATGATCAAATGGTAAGAGAAGGATAAAATATTAGTATTTTAAAATAGATATATCTTTAATGAAAAGGGCTTTTCTAAGATATGTTCCAATCCTTGCGTTTATAACTATAATGACAATGTACGTAGAAATGGTAATTTTGCCTTCTTTACCACAGATCGAGAATCAGTTTTCAATAACATCATCTGAGGCCTCGTGGATATTATCTTCAGAAACATTAACCGGTATGACCCTTGCCCCTTTTCTCGGAAAATTAGCTGATAGTTATGGGAGGAAGAAAGTCCTAATCGTTACTCTTATCGTATACACGTTCAGCGTATTTCTAACTTCAATCTCACCTAATTATCTTATTCTCATTCTTTCAAGGAGCATACAAGGAATAGGTTTAAGCATAAACCCGATAGCTTATACCATATTACGAGAAAGAATACCAGATAGAGAACTACCAATAGCTCAAGGCATTATTGCGTCAACCTTTGCTATTGGTGCGGCAATAGCGATCCCTATCGGGAGTTATATCTCGCAGTATTTCTCATGGGAGTTTGCATATGAAACTGCAATTCCTTTACTAATTTTATCAGTCATTATAACCTACATAACATTACCTTCTTCCGAAGGCAAAAATATGAGTAGAGAAATAGATACGATAGGAATAATTCTCCTCTCCTCATTCTTCTTAATTCTAGGTGTAGGGCTAACTGAAGCACCAACATGGGGTTGGTTGTCTTTACAATTTTTTACAACTCTTATAATTTCTCTAATAATTTTTTACGTATTCTCATCACATATAAGTAGAACATCTAACCCGGTGATAGACCCTCATGATTTCAAGAACCCAAACATTGCGGTGCCACTTATCTCTTCATTTATCACTGGTTTCGGCCTATTCCTCACATTTCAGTCCTTAGTGTTCATATTTGAGCTTCCCAGTCCAGTAGGTTACGGAATGGACATTTTGCAAACTGGTGAAACAATAGCTCCTATTGCATTAATAATGTTGGTTGCTGGTCCCTTATTCGGAAGTTTAGTAACAAAAGTGGGTTATAAGAAAGTGATATTAATTTCCTCTATCGTCTCATCTTTCCTTCTTCTACTCCTTTCGTATATTATTTCTGTTAAGGTTTCAGTAATGGAACTCATGGGTTTCTTATCCTTAATGTTGTTTTTTATTTCCGGAATGAATGTGACCAGAATAACTTTGCTTATATCTTCCTCTGAGAAGGAGAGAATGAGCACTTTAACCGGTACTAATACTGCTATGAGGTTGATGGGAAATACTTTGGGACCAATAATAGTCGGATCGTTGGAAGATACTTTTAAAACACCGATCTTTGTAAGTTATATAAATAATATTCCAATGTTTGCTTTTATTCCATCAAGGCTAGCCTTCGAATACTCGTTCTTAGTATCTATGGTAACAACCATATTAGTTTCAATATTGGCCACAAGAATAAGGGAAGAGAATCTCAACAAAACAGCTAGCATAACAGTTAGAAGTCCACAATAGTGTTTAAAAAATTTAATTAATCCTCCTAATGTAAAAATTAATTTATAAAAGATAAAAAAGAAAGTTTTTAAATATTCTTAATAATATAGTATTATGCAAGAAATTAGTTTTAAAGTATCTGGTATATATTGCGAGAACTGCGTGAGAAAAGTGTATAAGGCCTTATCAACGTTAAAAGGAGTAATTGATATACAAATTCTTCCTAACTTCGATAAAGGATATGCAGAAGTTCACCTAAAATGTGAAAGGAAGACACATAAAGAGGAAATTGAAAATGTAATAAATGAGATTTCACAAGAAACTCCTTATCACGAGTATAGGGTTATCTGGGTAAAGCATAGAGCATTCTTCTAAACATGGTGTGAAGACAAAGGTTGAAATCGATTAGAGCGTATTTAGTGCATATCATTCAAATAATCAATAGAAAGACTTTTGGAAGGAGTTGAAAGCTCTAAAAATCAGAAGGCACGAGATAGGGCGAATCCTTTTAATGATTGTGCATCAATATTGTTGTCATTAAGCTACATATGTCTGAAAAGACCGGAGATATCTATAGTTCTTGTTAAATCGATTTTAATAACATGAGTTTTAGCCTAGTGACAGCATTAAAGTATAGTTAAGAATGAATGAATGGGGGGGGGGGACGTGCTAATTACGTGTATATTTTCAGTTAGAATTGTAAAGTGGATTCCTAGATATATATTAATCTTCTGGGAAAAAGAATTATCTTAACTACTCAAGGAACACAAACACTTGTCTTTTATACTAACTAATGATTTTCTATAGGTTTTTTTTTGTGGAAGAGAATGGAATAACTTATATAGAAGTTTATTAAAGAGTATCGTGGGGAACGTGATTATAGCAGTTCTTGCAGATAACTACGTGGAGCCAAATATTGTAGAATTCTTAAAAAGCCTTGGTATTTCAAATGAGTGTACTTTGATTAACACTAATGTTTTATCCAATTTATCCCTTTTTTTAGATAGGATAATTAAAATTCATAGTAACATCAACAAGGGTAAAAAGATAAGCGTGATCATTCCTAAAAGTAAAAGGGACGATTTAACCAAGCTAATAAATTCTATAGGAAGTAAATATAGAATAATGATCTACATTTTTATAAGCGAAAGATTGGCAGATAATATTATTTTAATTTGTGATGAGAAATGATTATCTTATAAGTGTCTGTAACACGTTTACGTAACTATTAGTTATTTTTAATTACTTCTAATCCCTTTAATGCTATTAAGTAAGCTGAGGCTGTATGCCTATCAAAACCCTTCTCCCTCATCACCTTGTCGTGACCCTCAGAATTTGTAGTACCCTTAGGGTTAACTAACACAACGTCGAAACCCAACCTAAGTGCTTTAATAACACCGTGGATTAACATTTGCCTCTTAGCAAAACGCGAAACCTTCCTATTACCGCTCTTACTCCTAGTGAACTTCCTCCTCTTCACTAGGAACAAGTCCTCAAATACAACATAATCAACGCCAACCCTTGATAGGAAAATGAGGGCTTGTGAAAGAGCATTTAAACGCAAAGCCATAGCTTTCCCTTTAGGAAAACCGTGGGAAACTACCTCGCTATACCACCAAGTTTTAGTAGTAACAATACTACTCTCCTTATTAATTACAACCACATTCAACCTATCACTGTTCAAATCGAAACCGGCAACTAAACCATAGCTATTGGGTTTTGGTGAAGAGAAGTACTTTAAATAAAGCCAGAGTGGGATTTGGAGGTGGATCATAGGGTAATCCTTGAAACTTACTACAGCACCATAACCCTCCTCCTTCCTTCGAGATAACTCCTCTAGCTCAGAAAGCAATGGTAAGTACTCCTTGCCGAAGTAAGCTTTACCAAAAACCCACTTACCCCACGGGTCTTTAACTCTAACTTCAACGTGGTCTTCCAAAACGTGGAACTTAATCCCCCTATTACCATTATCGCTTTTGTTACCCCTACAAGCGATCCACCTCTTTCTAACCTCAACCTTGTTACCGTTATTCTCGATAAGGACTAAGGCTTGTTTATAGGCAGTTTCGGCATAGAACGCGTAAGGAATGATATTATACAACTCCTTAACAGCATCGTTTAATGAAACTCCTTTTAAAGCCAAGTCAATCCCAGCCTTCACAGCCTTTGAGTAATAATAAGCAATCCTTGAGATTCTTTCGACCCCTTCAAACTCAACCCTACCATTTATTGTAACAAACTGGAAGTTTTCAATTGCTTCCTTAGAGCCAATTAGCTTACTCCTCATCATCTGGTAGGATAACAATTATAATCACCTCCTTACCGTATAATTCCTTCCCCTTCTCCTTGAGCTTTGAGGGGATGGTTATACCATATCTCTTATTCCCATACTTATCAGTCCCATAACTTGAGACGGTTGATTTGAAAACTATTTGCTTCATAAGAGTGTTAGGAGCATTAAAATTTATAAACTTTTATGCTAACATTAAATTGGAGGGTGCCACTGTGAAGTCTATGAGCAGTTGCGAGGTGGAGGAAGGCACCCAATGAAACTCCCCATGTCATGGCTGGGAGTCCATACTCCCTAACCTAGGCATGGGGAGGGAGAAGGAGTGATGAGGCTAAGTGACTATTAGTCACGAAAAGTGACTATTAGTCACGATGAAAGCCGAACTCTTTCTGTTTCTCATTACTACGTACAATAACCCTACTTGGTGTCTGCAAATCCCATAATACTGGCTTATTTCACAATCACATACTCCTCCTATCAAATACTTTCTCTGAAAAGAATAAACTATTTCAACGTTATGAAATAATCCTTTTCTACTACTTGATGCGACTTTACCTTTAGCAACTAATATATCACCTAACTTTTTTACATCCTCAACAATTACTTTCTTATTACTGCTAACGTAATACACCATAATTGAAATCTCTCATTTCATACTATTAAACTATTGAAGTTCCTTAAATTTTTCTGTAATAAAGTAAAGACAACTTTAGTCCACAGTTTTGAGGGTATCCTAAGGTTTCTAGCGTTTTCCTCATCTAATTCTTTGATACTTATATTTACATCACTAACTATTCTCTTCAGGCCGTAAACGCATTCGACATATACTGGACAGTTAGGACAACTGTACTTATTTGATCCCATGTCCATGAGTATTAATGTTCTGTTCTTTTCATCCAGATATAATATGCTGTTATCAAATAACAATCCCTCCTGAGTTATAATTAGTGGTATTACCGCCTTAAACACTATTGCGTTATCCTCAACTAACCCCTTCTTTCTTAACTCATCAAGGATGTGATAGTAATAACTTTTACTTAATCCAGTGTTTACCCGTGGCGTAACTTTTCCTTACTTTTAATTACTTCTAATTCCACCACGGGCACCCCTCTTAAGGGATCATACACAGTCACCCTTAACTCATTGGGGCTAGTCGAGGGAAACACCAATACCCTCCCATCCACCTTCCTTACCAAGTTAAGAGGAGCAATAGAATCCCTCTCCAAAAGAACTTCACCACTCTCCAAATACCTAGCGTTCACCTTGAAAACTCTAATACCCCCACCCTCGTGAGCAGAGCCCGTCATCAGGTAGGGGTTAAAAACTTTGATAACTCTCTCAACTATCTGTTTCCTCTTCTTCAACTTCTCACCATTAAATGGATTGATGGAGGAGGTATATGACTCAGAAACCTCTTCAACCTCAATCGGCTGAGTTTTCAACATTTCCACGAATTTAACAACACTCCACTGGTGAATCCTATGCCTAAGCTTATCATTTTTATTGCTCTCCATCCTCTCCTTAGACCTTGAGGAAAACTTACCTACTATGACTTTAGCACTTAAGCTCCTAGCAAGCTCTGTTATCCTTTTCACAGTCTTCCTTAACACGTCAGTTTTCCTCTCCTTTTCCCTTAATTTCCTCAACTTCTTCTTAACTAGTTCGTCCTTAGTTGAATACCCCCTAGTAATCTCTTCCCTCCTAATAGAGTAATTAATAACGAGCTTTCCTAACCCAGTCTCATATCTCCTCAACTCCTTGAGTTTAAAACCCTCAAAAACTGCTAAAGTGACGTTATTCTCATTAACGTCAATAGAGATATAATTACCCTCCTTGGACTCGACCTCAACCTCCTTCTCGAAAGTCAACCAAACTAGTACTTTCCTACCAACTAATCTTAACTTAAGCTCTTGTGAAACCCTCCAACCCTCATATACGTAGCGGGTAAATTGTTTAGTGAACTTGAGGGGTATCTCAACCCAACCCTTGTGGGTTAAAACACTAACTGAAATTCTATTAAACCTCCAATTAACCATGTTAGGAATACTGATTAACACCTTCTTGTACTCCGGTTTATCCTTCCTCGTTAACCCTCTCTTCCTCCTCTCCCTAAAACTCTTAACAATCCTTCCAGCTACGATATAAGCACCTTCAATAACCCTTGAAGGCAAGAAGGGGTGCTTCTCCTTATAATGATTATAAAATCTTTCATGCAACTTCTTCCTTGTAGTTGGTAAGCCCTCTGATAGGATTACCCCAATCATTTCATTAACGATCTTCTTCTGGTATTCTTCAACCTCCCTAAGAACACGGTATTTCCACTCGTTCAGAGGGTCGCTCTCTAGTTTAACAGTCCTTTTCAAAGTCTTTAACACATTTTACCACCTTCTCATACTCTTGGCCGTAAATTCTTGGGGCGAATGATTTAACGATTTCTCCAAAGTCCTCCACTAGCTCTTGCATGTAATCCTTTTCATCTTGGAAAGCCACAATAACGTTTACTCCGTAAGCTTTGAATAACTTCACTTCGAAGCCGAAACGTGTTAGCCTGTCCTTATAAGCTACTACTGCGTCAATTTGCCTCCTCTTGGCTAAGAGTTTCTTTAACCCTCTCCTATCCTCTTTCAACCCGGTACTTATATCCTCTATTTCTATTACACTCACTCCTCCGAAAGTTTTCCTAACCTATTCTCTCAATGCGTCCAACTGCCTCTCTAGGTAGTCCTTTTGTGTTGGTGAAACTCGAGCATAGATCGCTTTGTTTAACCCTTCCACTGCCAGACAGTAATCTTTCAATTTCGCTGTAGGGTATTCTCCACCTACCGTTAATCTCAACAGCCTTTATTTTTTCCCTCCCTTACTTAATAACACCACTCCTGCTCATTGAATATTTCAGCGACCTCACTAGGTGTTAGATACCTCTCCACAGTAACTAGAAGTATTTAAAAGTTACGTAAAAGTACTATAGTCTTTTCCCTATTACCGTAGGCCAGAACCTTAATGAAGGTTGTTGTGGAAAGCTTGTTAAAAAACTCTCTAGAGACTAAAATTATTTTGCTCGCCCCTTTTTTGATAAATCTATCAACCTTTATAATAGCATAATCACACATAATTTTATTCTCGATTTCTAATAATTTAAGCCTTTAATGTTAAACTATTTATGACCTCCGATAGAGTATATATTGTGTTACAGAGGGTAAAGAACCGTTATGAAATAACCAGACTTGAGATGAATGAAAAAGGGTATGTAACTTACACATATTCATATGAGTACCAATTTACTAGGTCTTTAATCAAAGGAAAATGGGTTATGGGGGAGAGTAGTGGAGAAGAGCCTAGTAAAGAGTTTGAGGTTTGCAGTTCATTTACCCACCCGTCTTTCAACGATAGTGTGCAGTTAGAAGTTGATTTTAACATGAGCCTATCAATAACTGTTAAAAAGGTGGTAAGGCAGATTGACGAATGTGTTGAGATGAAAGTTATAAACTATGTTTCAGTGAACGGCGAGAAGTATGTGTACACTGGAAGTCCTAAGAGTATAAAGGATGTTATGCAGTTCCTAAAGGGCCAGGAAGTAAATCAGAGGGTTACTAAATCTTATGAGATAGGCGGGAGGCAAACCGTTATCCTCTCTCCGGAAGTCTTCGCTAAAGTCTTACATTACTTTGTTATTCATTTCTTGAACGGTGATACTCCTCATTTTAAGATAGGTGACAAGGTATTGGGAGAAATAACTATTTATGACGACCCACTTTATCAGTTTTCACCGGCTTTTTCAACCTTTGATGATGAGGGGGTAAAGACTAAAAAGAAAGAACTGATAGGGGATGGGTACGTTACATCATATTTAGGGACTTTAACTACTCGTTTTGGAGAGACTGGTAATGCTAGAGGTGATTTGCCTAAGCCGGATTACTTTACTTTAAGCGTGAAGTCGGGGGATTGGAAGCTAAGTGAGTTAATGGAGGAAAGTAAAAAGGACGCGTTCTTAGTGAAAGGCGTTAAAGCTGACGAGATTGTGGGGAACAGTGTTAGGATAACTCCCAAGAGCGTTATTAAACTTAATCAAGGTGGGGTTTACGTAAGGGAAGTGGCAATTCCCCTACAAGAACTTCTTACTATAGATGCAATAACTAAGGACGTGATGAGCGTTTATGTTGACGATGAGCATGGAGCATATTTACCTTTTGTTAGGATGAAGGCTAGGCTGATATTGTATTGAGAAGGTGAAATATTAAAACCACGCACACATAATGTTTAAATAATTACCAAAACTGGTTTATTCGTATTTTTAACCAGGTTTACTGATACGCTTTCTGTAAATACTTTTCTAATCCCCCTTATTTTCCTCTTCCCTACTATTATTAGGTCGAAATCCTCCATCTCCGCTATTTTAGAGAGAACTAATGAGGGGTCGCCGTAAGTTGCGTGGTAATCAATCTCTATCCCGTTCTCTTGAGAGAGTTTTATCACCATTTCTCTATGCTTTATGATCTTCTCTTTATCCCTTATGTTCTCCTTAACATAAGTTTCTATTGCAGGCTCGTGCCTTATGACTTCTACTACCTTAATTTTTCCGTTACTAGCCTTAGCTAAATTTATAGCTACTTCTAGTGCTTTCATCGATTCCTTTGACCCATCAAATCCTACTAAGATTTTTCTGAACATAGAGTTTATATACTATCTCATTTTATACTTATAAACTTTTTATCTTTGAAATCTCAAAATTGAAAGAAATCGTTTGTTTAGTGACAATTATTTTTTAGTAGGAGATAAAAGAGTCTACCTATGAGAGAGGAGGAGTTTAATAAACTGCTCTCGGAAAATGAAAGCTTGTTTAGGTTTATGGGTTTAAAATTTATAGAAGTAGAAAAGGGATTTGCTAAGACTATCTTAGAGTACAAAGAGGATCTAACTAGGATCGGGGGAATATTGCATGGGGCAATAATTTTTGCCTCGATGGATTACACTGGGAGTTACGCCGTTAAGACTTTAGACGTGAAAGACGCTTATACTTTGCAGTTCAATATAGTGTTCTTAAAATATATGAGAGACTCTCCTTTTACTTTCATAGGCAGAGTGGTTAAAGAGACTAAGAGATATGCGTATGTTGAGGTTGAGGCTTTTGACGCTAATAAGGACTTATGTGCTAAGGGTAACGGGGTATGGCATTTAATTAGAGATTAATGAAAGCTCTTCAGACTGTGCGAGCTTAGCCCTCATCACGAAACTCTAACTCCGTATAGGAGCGAATAAAGCCTTAATTTACGGTTTAAACACGTGAACGGCACAGGCCGAACACGGGTCAAAACTTCTGACAACCCTTAATGCGTCTAAGTCAATTCTATTTAAATCCGTTACTTTTTGTCCAATTATACTCTGTTCTACCGGGCCCTCGGGGGAAAAGTTCCTATCTGTTGGTGTTACTATTTGGTACCTTTTTATCTTATCACCCTCACCTATAACCCAATGGGCATTAGCACCTCTGGGAGCGTCATGCGCGCCTACAGCCATCCAATACGGCTTTCCCTTCAATGGGTTTGTATCTCCTTCAACTTCCTCAACGTTTAATAGGTATTCCTTTAAAAAAGCTACCGTAAACATTCTAGCGAAAGTCCTCTCTATCACGTCGTTACTTCTGTACTCCCATTCATATCCCAAGGCCCTAATCTTACCCTTCCTAACCCTATAAACGTAGAGTCTCGCAATATCTCCAGTGGTTGGCATAAAATCTATCTGAACGATTTTAGGTATGAAATTCTCCCTGGATTTCAATTTAGTCTCCCTATTCCATGGGTGGTGAGTATCTAACTGGTTCCCCATTAAGTCTTTATCGTACTCTTTCTCCCACTCATCATATGAAGTACCTTCAGTGAAAATCCTAACGCCTAATAATATATCCCTTAAATTCCCAGTAATCAGCTCTCCGTTCTTAACTAAACCCGGAGGAATAAACCTCTTATCAGCCCATTTGTTCATCTCCTCGTAATCTGCGTTATAAGAATAATCCTCAAGGAGGCCGTATGTTACAAAGTTTGGGCCTATATCTTTGTAAACCCCCTTATAAAACTCCCTCAGTTCAGCGGTTACGTAAAGGAGTTTATCAATTAACTTATCCTCCTTCAAGTACTTCTTTATCTTATTTATAGCCTCTTGATCCCTAATGTTTATGCTACCGGGTTTCATGCTAATTGGTTGGGGATAACGTAACCAAATGAGTGTGGCTAAGTTCCTTAAGTCCGTCTGTAACTTGAGTGCGTCTTTAAATATACTCTTACCGAAGTAAAGCTCGTCCATTATATCTGAGACTTTCTGAAAACCGTGGATATCCTTATACTCGCAAGGAGTCTCCTTACCTCTTTCGTACTCATTCTTTGGCACTTGATGTGACGAGAAGTCTATCCCCTGAAAGATGAAAGTCACGACAACGTTATTGTACATAATGTCTGCTAGGGCGTATGCAACATTCCTAAACAGTACTGTCCTTGGCGTTGGATATAGCCCTTGTAACATCTCTAAAGCTTCTATCGAAACGAGCGTGTGTGTAGCCCCGCAGACACCACAAATTTTACCGGCTATATTGGGTGCTAGGCTCAAGTTCTTACCTTTTAAAAGTAATTCAAAACCCCTAAACATTTCCCCAGTGACTTTTGCATCAGTGTAGAAACCGTTCTCGATCTTCACTTTTAATGCTAGATGGCCTTCAATCCTTGATATGGGGGTTAGGTCAAGCTCAACCACTTCCACCACCACTGAGAGCGTAATACATTGCCGCAACTATCATTCTGTCCGATGCAGGGCACCCTAGTACCTCATAAACCTTTTTCCCTTTTATTAAATCTTTAACACCAAAAGAATTAGCACCACTTTCCCTTAAAATCCCACCGTTAACAGCACAAGAGCCTACAGCAACTATAGCCTTTGCCTTTTCAGCTAATTTTTGAATTAGATCACTGCATGTGAAGTCCCCTATTCTACACAGAGACGGATCTTGGGGAAGTGCACCTTCAATTACTAAAATGAAATCGTTTGAATTTAATACCTCATTTAGTAATTCCCTACCGCATTTTTCTTCAGAGAAAAGAGAGATAAATTTTACTGGTGAAGAATGGAAGAAAAGGTCTTCTATACCCTTACAACCCGCCTTGAGAATCATAACACTCTCTCCAGAACAAGATTGGGCCTCCACCCAAATTATATTACTTTTTAATACTTTCTCTAAAGCTTCACAGAAATCCATAATAAAATTACAAAAACCTGACTTATATTTTTTTTTTGACTATGATTTTTGTTGAGTTTGTGGAAGAGCTTGTTGTAACGGTGCACCGCAATTCGAACAGAACTTAGCACCTGGATTATTAATATAGCCGCATTTTGGACACTTAACCGGCATTAAATTCGCACCGCAATGGGGACAGAATTTGGAATCTGCTGGTACTTCCTCACCGCAGTTCCAACACTTAATCGTCTTAGCTTGTGTTTGGGACTGTGTAGCACTTTGCGATTGTGATGTTGTAGATTGTGTCGCGGGTTGTTGTATTGTAGGTTGCTGGGCTGGCCTTTGCATGGGTTGGGGATAAGTTGATGGTTGTCCGTAAGGAGCACCGTAGGGTTGTCCATATGGCTGTGGAGGATAAGGCGGAGCCATGGATTCTGCCATCTGTATAGCCATCATAATAGTGTTCATTATCTGTTGCTCTTGCATGAAGTCCTTCATTAAATTATAAACATCTATTCCTGCACCTCCCAGTCCTAGAAGTTCTAATAGCTTACTGTGTAATACATCATCACCCACTACAGCTGTACCTCCGGTAGCGAGTAATGGTAATAACTCTTGCATTAAGTTTGTAAATCCGGTTTCTACCATTACGAAGTTCGGTCCTTCACATAATCTAATGGTATAAGCCTTGTTAGAGTCAGTTATAAATCCCAAGAAGCTCTGGTGTTGTGCTTGTATGACTGCCATATTTTGTCCGACGAAAGGGTAAACTTGAAAACCTTGGCCCATCAAATACATTACAACTTGTTGTACTACCATGTTTAAGTCAATAGGTCTCTGTATTGGAATCATTTGTTGCTGTCCACCTAGACCCATCGGTTGTGAACACATCATTACATTAAACATCGATTGCTGATATCCTCCCGGGTAGCCTCCACCATAGGGTGGCGGATATCCTCCCGGACTTCCATAAGGTGGTGGATAACTCATTATATTAGTTTATCCTTAATTTAATATTTATTCCTTTCGGTCTACAGAAATAAAAATGGGTATAAAACATGATAATTATTTTTATTTACTCATTATTTATAACAGAATCACTTACTTATTGTTTGACCTAGAAATACTCTCTCATGTTATAAACCGTATTCCTTAGCGTAATCAAACAACCCCTTTGGCCATCCTAAGCCCAGTCTTGTAGCCTTGTTAACTTCTTCATCTGTTGAGACCCCGTTTTCAACTAACCATCTGCCCTCCTTCACAGCATCGACTAACAGTTCTTGCGGTGTAGGGCCCGGTAAGAACTTGATATCCGGTCTGCCTTTGGACCAGTCGTAGAATCCCTTACCGCTTTTACTCCCATAATAACCTTTCTTATACAACTCCTCTAACTGAGGGCAAGTGAAATCGAACCCTCTCTTCATAACCTCTTTACTAATTAAATAATTCGTATCAATCCCAGTGAAATCAAGAAGTTCGAAAATCCCCATAGGGAACTTTAATATATGTTTTGCAGTACTATCAATTTGCTCAATTGTATATTTGTTTGTAAGTCTACAAGCAGTGGTGAATATCCTAAAACGTATTCTATTCACGACAAATCCTATCACGTCTTTCCTCACCGGGATAGGCTCTCTACTAATGCTTCTGACTATTTCAATCCCCTTAGCGAAGACCTCGTCGGAAGTGTATTCCCCTCTAATTACTTCAACTAGACTCATCAGAACTGGAGGGTTGAAAAAGTGTAACCCTAAGAACCTATCCCTCTTTAATAGGGCTTGTGAGAGCTCGGTTATGGGTAAACTGCTAGTGTTAGTCGCTATTATTGTATTACCATCAACATATTTTTCCACCTCTTTAAAAACCTCAGCCTTTAAGTTAAAGTTCTCCGGTACAGCCTCAATTACTATCTCACTCCCCTTAACTTCCTTGAGCTCTTTTATCGGTGTTATTCTCCCCATGACCTCTTCGGGTTTTTCACTGATCTTGCCCTTTTCATAAAGTTTGTCTAAAGACCACTTAATTTTCTCTAAACCTTTTTTCAAAGCCTCTTCAAATTTATCGTATAAAAAAACTTGATTACCGTAAATAGAAAAAACCTCGGCAATCCCGTGCCCCATTACCCCTGCTCCTATTACTGCAACTTTCATCTAAAACACCGGGATAATATCAGTATCTTCCAAATCCGGTATTTCTTCTTCACCCGAAATACCTAATTCTGGGATAGCAGGCATCTTAATTCCGTAACGCTTTAACGAAGCACCGACCCTAATCACGGCACTCCTCCACGATTCTTCTTTCTCTTTAATTGTTGGTATATAAAACCCCGCATCTCTAGCCATATCTTCCATTTTAGTATGAACTTCGACGAACCACGGTGGTAACTTCCAGAAATCTTTAGGAGGTAGGTAAGTTATCAGAGAGAGGAATACGAAACCAGCCCTCACTTGTTTGGTGACTAACTTTTTCCTTTCGTCATCCATTTTTTCAGCGTTCTGTGTCATTATCAGATGAGTAAATGCGTAATGTCTAGTCTCGTCAACAGTAGTGTTTCTGAATAGTTCTTGGAAAGCCTTTAACTTAGCCCCCTTAGACATTGTAGAGAAGACAGTGGTTGCAGCTGCCTCGCCCATCATGAAAGATGTAAATAATACATCGAAGGTGTACTTATTGTAAGCTTCAACATATGCTTTCCAATACCTAGACCCATTCCACCACGTCCACAGAACATTAAGCATTGCCTTTCTTTCCAAATCGTCTTGCGGTTTAAAATTATATGGAAAGCCTGGTAAAACGGAATTTATACCCAATCCGCACATAACGTTGTGCCTATTCTCGTCATAAGTTATTGTAGTTAGTATTCCCTTAACCGGAGTGGGCATGTGCTGTTCAAATGCCTTAACCACTGCATAAGCGAATACTGGAGTGGCATTGTCAAACGTTGATAATAAAGACCACCAGTAGGCTATCGCAAGTCTTTGTTTTCTGTCAAGACCTTGAGCCCATTCCTTTACTTCACTCCAGTTTATTTGTTCTTCATCCCATTGTTCTCTCTTAGCCCTCCTATATAATTGCCACGCCTTATCCTCATCGAAATTCCAGCTTGGAGGATATACATGGTTAGGCGGGAAGTCTGGTGGTTCTTCAAAATTTAAATTTGCATACTTATCCTTTCCACTCATCAAATATTCTTTCGAGTTGGGAATATATAAACTTTCATTACTAATTAATTGTCGATCAAAACAATTAAATGATACTTAAACTATTTATTTATCGTCAGACAATCCTTACTGATTTATGAACGCTATCGTCCATTATAGCTATACAATAGCTTGCCATCCTAACCAACTCCTTGCACGCCTCAGTAATGCTACATGCACTCTCTAATTCTGATATTGTGTTTCTCAGCCACTGAATATTGCTCAAATCCTCGTTAAAGAACATCTCGGTTGCCTTGTTAAACATTTCCACAACTTTACTGAAAGGTACTAACGCGCTCTCGTCATTAACTAGTTGTATGAAGGTCTTAAAATGGGTTACAAACCTTCCCAAATCCCTCATAAATATGGCGTAAAGGATAAGATCTTTAAAGGGAAGATTGAAGTTATACTCATCGTCCAGTTGGACTCCAAGAGCTATGTTCCTTATAATACCCCTATAGTCTTTAATTAAACTGTCAGCCCTATAAATCAAGTCTTCCTTTAATTCTTTTTTAGGATCTTGAAGAACGACTAGTGCATCATTTAAAATCTTCTTTATTTTCTCAACATAACCTCTCACTAGGGAGTTTAAGTCCGTAGTTACGTTAAAGTTCACATTAAAGGTGACCGAGTTAAACGTTTCATCGACTATCTCGAGGCCCGGATGAGTCAGCTGTAGCTCCCTTAATCTCTTCTTAACTTCAGAACTCATAGGGGACTTGGAAGTAATTACTATTTTAGAAATTCCTTCCATGTAATATACGGAGACCAGATATAATGTAGTGTCTAAATCGTTAAACTCGATTACCTTTTCCGCCTTAATGTCCTTTATGGGCTTAACCTTTAACCCGTCATAAACTTCATAGACCTTTAATTCACTCTTCACGTCAAGGTTGTTTTTCCTAACCCACTCACTGGGGACAGATATAATATAACTGCCACCCTTTATTTTTTGAAGCCTCCTAACGCTCATAAAATATTATCAGACAGAAAAAATTTAAATTCATATAAATGGTCAGGTCTTCCAAGTAGGCTTTCTCTTCTCTACGAAAGCCCTCATACCCTCTTTTCCGTCCTCGCTGGCTAAAGTCACGTAAAATTGCCTCCTCTCAAAATCTAACCCTTGAGATAATGTAGTCTCTAAAGCCCTGTTAACAGCCTCTTTAGCGAGTTCAACCGCAAATCCGGATTTAGAAGCGATCTCTCTAGCTAGTCTTATAGCCTCATCCATTAAAGCCTCATCTGGTACTACTTTAACCACTAACCCTCTCTTGTAGGCCTCCCATGCAGAGATCAACTTACCGGTTAAGACAAGTTCCATGCCCTTATACTTTCCCACGGTTCTTGTTAACCTCTGAGTCCCACCAGCACCGGGTATTATCCCAAGGTTTATTTCTGGTTGACCAAACTGTGCACTCTCAGCTGCTATAATCATATCACAAGCCATAGCTAACTCAAGCCCTCCACCAGCAGCTATCCCGTTAATAGCAGCTATTACTGGCTTTCTGAAAGTCCTAAGTCTCTCCCACATAGGCATATGCCCTTTCCTCGCTACCTCTTCTATACTCATGTTTAACATTTCACTTACGTCCGCACCAGCAGAGAAAGCCCTACCATTTCCGGTCACGATTACCGCTTTTACTCCCTCCTTTTCTGCTTTATTAAAAACTTCTACGAAATCCTCCACCATTTCCATATTAATCGCGTTTAGTTTTTCGGGTCTGTTAAGCCTTACAATCCCTATGTCCTTTACTTTCTCGTAAAGTACAGTCCCGGCCACTTTACTCACCCCTAAATACCGGGGTTCTGCGCTCCTTAAACGCGGTAACACCTTCGTTAAAGTCCTTAGTCTTACCTAAAGCCCCCTGCATTGATGCCTCGTAATCGAGGAACTCCTCTAGATCATGGTAAAGCACGCGGTTAATTAGTCTTTTGCTTGCAGAATAGCTCTTAAATGGGCCGTTTGCTATTTTCTCAGCTCTGTCCAGTGCCTCCTTTAACGGGTCTTCTACGGTTTCAAAAAGTCCAAGCTTTTCTGCCTCTTCCCCGTTAAATTCTCCTCCTAATAATAAGTATTTTTCTGCTTTTACTCCAGCCAGTCTCAACATCATAAGTGTTAACCCGCTGTCAGGGGCTAAGCCTATATTATGGAACGCTGTAACAAACCTAGTGTCTTTCGTTGTAAGTCTTATATCAGTTGCTAATGCCAAACTTATCCCAGCCCCAGCCGCAACTCCCTTAACAGCTGAGATGAATATCTTAGGTGAAAATCTTATTTCCTTTATTATCACGTGGAACGAACTCCTTAAATCTTCTGCTAGGTCATCACTCATTGAATATAAGTCTGCACCTACAGTAAAAGCCCTCCCGGCCCCAGTAATTACAGCTACCCTTTTGTTCGGGTTACGGTTAAAATCCCTAATAGCCTTTATGAGTGTCTCCCTTAGCTCTTTACTCATTGCGTTTAACTTATCCGGTCTATTTAGGGTTATTAGAGTTATTTTATCTCCTTTATCCTCTACTATTACTTCTGCCCCCATCAATCTTCTCTCTGAAAAGGAGATTTTATTTCTTACTAGTATCAAATTTTCAGCGTGTTGAGTAAAAATAGATCTTACATACTCTAATTCATTTATAGTCCAACATTAGAAAAGCATGTTTACAATAAAATATTTAAATTATTTAAACAACATTTAATTGTGAACAGAAGAGTAGGCATCATCGGAGTAGGGATGAGCAAGTTCGGAAAAAGGCAAGATGTTACAGTAAGGGAACTAGCATGGGAGGCCGTTAAAGAGGCCTTTGAAGACGCGGGCTTAACGCAAAAAGACATTCAACTGACAGTTATAGGGAGCACTGCTTATAGGGGTACAGAAATTTACCCCGCACCTCCAATACCATTAGATGTTTTCTGGGACCCAATCAATATAGGTGTAAACAAGTAAATTATGGATAAAGCAGAAGTAATCAGAATAATTGAAATTACAAATAATGATAATAACTTGTGGTTAGCTACTAATTTCTCTGCTTTTTTGAAAAGATAGAATCTTTTATCATTCATCGTATTTCTCAACTTCGGTATTTTAATAAAATACTATATAAAACTTATTCAAAACAGATAGTTTTGCCTATCTGTGTATAGAGAAGAAATAATCAATGCATAGTAAAGGAATTATCTCATGATATTAGAGGAAAGAGATCCAGGTTTTAATTAAGCGAAATAATTTTTCATTTTAATCAGAAAATTGTTTACTAGTAAAGTTTAAATAACTTAAGCAACTTATTTATCTTATGGGTAAAACATATACAATTAGGAAAACGCCGATTTGCTACAGCGGTTACGGACTATATGAATGTGAAGGGGATAAATGCAAATTAATAGCATGCATAAATGTCGAGAACCAGAGCCTTTCGACACCGTTATACTTCTAAGTTAAGATTTTTTAACTCTTGGTATATAGACGAAAAATAGTCTAGATATTCCTTAAAAGCTGAAACCTCTTCTTTGCTAACAATATTTTTTTCAACAGCAAATTTGACACATTTCCACGCTTCTGGGTTAAATATTAGTTGTTCTAAGAAGTAACCCCTATATTCTTGGTCTATAATCCCGCATTCCGCTAACCTTTTGAATATCTCACAATTGAAGTTATAAAAGAAGAATTCGAGGCGTTCCTTCACACCGTCAGTATTTATATATTTGCAAATTTTTGAAAGAATTAGCCAAGCCCTCCTTTGCTTTTCAAGTTTTGAAAATAAGAAAGGTAAGTTAGCCTCCACGTCTAGGTCACTTATAATACCTTTACTTAATAACTCTCGTATAAAGAGCCATGGGGTTAAGCTTCGCTTTAACGCCCTAACTACTATTTTTTTCTTAACATTCAGCCTTAATGCAACTCTCCAGGCCCAATAATTCCCTTTAATCAACAACGTCTCTGGAGGTTGTACTTTAAACCCGAGTTTATAAATTACCTCCCACAGCCTATTGTTAGTACGTGCAAGCCTTTCAAGGTAATGTGCACGCTCTCTTAAATCCTCATAGAGTAAATCCTTAATTTCCAAAGCTATAAACCATGCCTCACTGTTTTCTGAAAGCTTTTGTAAAAGTGTGGACTTATTTTCTAAAAGGAACTCTTTGCTTAACTTCCCCTCCTTATATAATCTTACGGCTTCGCTCCACGCCTTTACCACATTACCTATATACATCTCCTTCCTTAACTCATCACTCACGCCTTACCCCCTAAAAATTCGTTTAATAGCTCTTCTGGTAAGGGGTCTCTCCCTTTCTCCCTCCTAAACCTCTCTACAACCTTGTCTATCAACTCCTTAACCTTCTTCCCCGCTATACAAAAGTCCGGAACTTTAAAGTCTGGTATTCCATCCTTATAGTCTTTAATTACGTCCATTTGTTCGTCCTCGGTAGCGAAGGGATAGGAAAGGCACGCATAAGGTTTAAAGGAATTTATTGTACACATCCAACCCTTTTGATAAGGACAAGGCCTCCTCAGAATATAAAGGCCGTCGAACCTTTCAACCCTCACTGTCCTAAGCCTAGCTGAAAGTTCCTTATAATCGAAATCATAAACGGGAATTGGATTACCGCTTTTACAACACTTTCCTCCACAAGTTTCACACTCCTTACCTAAATCTATCACGTTGTTCATAATATATTGGTAAACTATAGCATACATAGCGTATTTGGCGATTGGTTGGTCGTTGTACTGCTTTAGGAAATTGAAGAGGGAGTTTAGGCTCTCTAAGTCTCCTTTTAAAGCCTTTTTCGTTAACATGTGAATTTGTTCAGCATCCATATGTGGGGATTTGATTGTTGATTTATATTCTTTTTGACTAAAAGGGACTACGCAATAAACCCGATAACAATGAACTTTCTCTTATCCATTCCACTCTCTCCCTAAATTCACCTAGCAAATAGTTCGATTGCAAACTTATAAAGAGCAAACTGAAATGTGCAAGTAAATTTTAAACTCCTTCATTCCCTAGCTAAAACACTTTTCTTCTCCTCCTTCGATCTTGATTAAAACTCCACAGTCTTTATAACCGAACCACAAATAAGCCCTCCCTTTTTCTGTCTCAACAATTGTCGCGGGCCCTTCAGACTTATCCTTAACCCACCATGCGTATCTACCGTCTAGGCTATCTAAATGTGAAAGGAATCTGATAATTTTTAATTTTTCAAACTCCTCCATAGCGATAAGAAATCTTTTAGTCCACATCTTTAAAAGAGATAAATAGTAAAGTCTCTCCTTTTCATCCCCTAACCCCATATACTTATAATAATACATTTCTGGGAATACTAACGCGTCCAACACGCTATTATCATCTAGAAAATAAATTTTAATGTTATATTTTTGGAGGAACTTTCTGAAATTATCTAGTTTATTTAATTCTTCTTTGGCCTCTTCAGCTTCTTTATAATTAAATTTATATTTCCTTAATTCGGAAATACAGTCCTCTAATTGTATACAATTAGAGTCTACACACTTCTGTACTAGGAGCTGTAAGTTTTTAGTGTACTCAAAGATAAAATACAGCCCTTTCTGTTTATCGCATAAGCGTAATAAGTCTCCTTCAACACAATAAAAGTATTTCACTAGAAGATTTACTCTTTAAAGTATTATATTTCTAATCATCCTTAAATGGGGTTTGGGCTTCATTGAATTTTCATGAATTTGTATTCAATTCTCAGCCCTTGGGCTTCACCAGAGTCACGGGGCATTGCCCCGTTCATACCCCTCCGCCCCTTTAGCGGGATAACCCCAACCCACCTACTCCCAGTGGGAGTAAAAAAGAGGTGGGGAAACCCGCACATCTTGAGGTATATGTTTAGAGATGCGTTTAGTTGCCTATCCAGAGTGAACCCGCACCTCTCGCAGTGAAAAGTCCTGCCGACCTTTCGGGAAACCCATCCACATCTGGGGCAGGACTTGGAAGTGAGGTGCGGGCTAACCTCCTTAACGAAAGAACCATAAAGTGGTGCCTTATATTTAAGCACACGGTGTATAGTCCTCCATACAGTCCTTGAAATCCTCTTAGACAGCTTGTCATCAGAATCCTCAAACATCTCTTGCTTATTCAACTTCTCAACAGCAAAAGTCGTCACAGGATACATTTCCAGCAACTTGTTCACGAACTTGTGAACATAATCCAGCACGCGGTTCCTTTCACGGTGGGAATACTTCTCCATTAACACCTTCCCTTTCTTACCGTGCTTTGAAGCAAAAGACTGTATTCTACCCCTCTTTAACTCCATACCGTACTTCAAACTATACAACTCCTTCAAGGAGAAAGTGACGAACTTATCACCATCGTAAGCGTCCAATGTGTACAAGTTACTATCAATAGATAGAAAGTCAAGGGGTGTAAACCAAGGTAACTTATAACGGAATGGTAGGTGAACTTTGTCCTCCTTAATTATGGGCTCACCCAACTCAAGTCCTTCAACCCTTCTAGAGAACCAAGTGTGAGACCATGAGAAGGTGACGTATTCGTAAGGTCTTACTGTAATCCTTACACTCTCACCCTCAACTTTCCTAAGAGTAGACTTTACCCTAACGTAAACCTTCTTCAATCTAGGTTTCCTTAATGACGCTTGTCCTTTTTCAGCCCTCCTCTTCCACCCCTTTAATATTGAGTAAGCGTCGCTTATTGCCTTGTCAACATAGTGGGAAGCTAGATTGTTAATCTTCTCTAACTCATCCCTCAATGTCTTGTACACTTCCTTTTTCTTAGGTAACTTGACTTTGACCTTCGTAAATGCTCTCTTACCCTTCTTAACTTCCTTCCTTTCTATCCTAGTTCTATCCCATAACCAGTCTAAAGCCTTCTGCAATAGGACTCTGTAGTTTTCTAATAATATCTTGCTCTCCTCCTTCTTATCGTTCTTCAAGGAGTACGTTAGGTAGACGTATTCCTCCTCCGGTTGAAAGTCATTAAGCCTTAAGTTCTTCGACACATTTCTTCACCTTCTCGTATTTATGACTCATACCATATAACTTTCCGCTAAAGAAGACTAGTATAGAGGTCAAATCTTCGATTAGCTCTTGTTCTGGTGTTTTGTCCTCCTTGTTTAGAACGACTATCTCGCAGTTGTGTGCTTTGCATACTTCTTCAATTATCTCGAAGCCGAACCTTACTAGTCTGTCTGGGTAGGCTATAACTATTTTTGACACTTCGTTGTTTAGTATCATCCTCAACAACTTGAGGAACCCTTTTCTCTTCATGTTCAATGAAGATCCGACGTCAGTTATTACTTGGTCGTATTCTTTAACGTTCTCCTCCAGATATTTTACTTGGTTTACTAAATCATCTTTCTGTTTATTTGATGATACCCTAGCGTATAATACTACTTTCCTCTTCCTAACTATTCCCATGAGCCTTTCGACATCCTCTTCTTTAAACCTCCATTTCCCGCTTTGTAGTATTACTGGTTTTATGTAACCCTTCTTAACATAGCTCTGTAGTGTGCGGTATGATATTCCTAGTTTTTGGCACACTTCTTTAGGTTTCAGCATTATAATTAAACTCACATACAAAGTATATAAACTTCACGGTTTATCGAAAACTGTTGGCGACGGCGTTCACGGACAGTAGTTGATAAGTTTTTAACACCTTTAACGTCTACTTCATTTCATGGAAACCGAACACATGAAGATACCACGCCGATCTCCATATATTATATCCGCTACCAATACCTTCGCATCATTGTATAGGATCAAGGAAGTCCATGTTTTTCGCCTTTCAACCATTTCAATTAGTCCTAGTTTGATTGTTAGTAGTTTTATTGCCTCCTCACCTCAGCATCTTCCCACATGCTTCATTATAATTCCCTCTTTCCGTTAACTTGTCAGCAATTGTTAATAATACATTAGAGGCTGTTACTAAAGTCATAATTTTTACCTTGTCAGAGAAATAAGTAGTTTAGTAAAAAGTTAGGCATTGAGAGTTAGTAGCTCTCAACGTAATCTTTATTAAATTCCCTTTTTGAAGGAGTATTAGGGACACCCAATGAGCCGGCCAAGCTCAAGGAACCACGAGGGTGTTCCGCTTATTTTTGACGTCTGTGTGTCGGGTTTTTACATGTGGTGTAGAAATAGGGTAAAGTCTTTAGGTTATATACCAGTACTCGCACCTTATAAGTATGATGACCAAATAATTACTTTTGCGAAAATGGTCAACGGAATAGTGGTAACTACAGATAAGGACTTTATTAAATTTGAAAAGAGTATTATATTAAGACACGACAAGTACGAGAAAATGTATACTCAAATGGTTAAACGACTCCATGAGATAAAGGTTGAGGAGGACAAGTGGTATAATGGGATCCTAAAGAGGTTTTAACTCTTTAGTGACGTTAAACTTGATGGGTAGCTAAACATTAGAAATACCCCAACCTTCACTCAGTCTCTGCAACACAGCAATCTATAGTGCGTTCTCGTCGTCCCGTTCTTTACCTATTGTCTTAACGCATCACGTCTGAGATTATAAATCTTCAAACGCGTTCTTGCATTACTTATTCCCGTTTCTATCCCTTAAATATATATTCCCCGGTGCGAATAGTGTTTTATGAAAGTGTTATTTATAGTAGGGGACGAATTCGAAGATATTGAACTCTTGTACCCCTTTTATAGGGTTATAGAGGAGGGTTTCGAACCGATAATCGCTGGAAAGGAGAAGGGGAGTAAGATTGTCGGTAAGCATGGGTATTCAGTAATTGCTGATATTTCGTTTAAAGAGGTAAACCCAGAGGACTATTTAGCTTTAGTTATACCCGGAGGAAGAGGGCCTGAGAGAATAAGGACTTTACCAGAAGTTAAAGAACTAACTAGGAAGTTCTTCGAACTGAAGAAACCGGTTGCTGCAATTTGCCACGGTCCTCAAGTTTTAATCTCAGCGGGCGTAATTAAAGGTAGGAAAGTGACTTCTTATTATTCTATAAAAGACGATGTAATAGCTGCGGGAGGTGAATACATTGACGCTCCAGTAGTCGAGGATGATAACTTAATCTCCTCAAGGCATCCAGGTGACTTGCCGTATTTTGCTTCATCACTTATTAAGGCACTAAAAAAGATTTCTAAAAGATAAATTTATTGGTTATTTAGTATAATGGATCTCACATGAGCAGACTATCATCACTACCTTATTTCGAGAAGTGGTTCATCTTAGGGGTTTTAATGGGTGTTATCGCTTCAATAGCGGCTACCACATTTTACCTCCTTCTTCACTTCTTCGAGTATGTTTTCCTATTTCAATTAGTTAAAATTTCTTACCCGAGACCTATAGGTGAGGGTGGAAACCCATTGACTTTCACATTCTCGCCGGGAAATTACTACTTAATCCCTCTTTCAATGGCATTAGGAGGATTGCTTTCTGGCCTAATTGTTTACACTTTCGCTCCAGAGGCTGAAGGCCACGGGACTGATGCTGCAATTAGGGCTTACCACTACTTACATGGGAAAATAAGGTGGGTTGTTGTACCGGTAAAGATAATCGCCTCTTCGATAACAATAGGCTCCGGTGGTAGTGCTGGTAGGGAAGGTCCTACAGCACAGTTTTCCGCCGGTGTGGGTTCTGTTGTTGCGGATCTGCTCAGATTGTCGCCGGAGGATAGGAGAAAAATGGTTGCCGTAGGTATAGGGGCTGGAATTGGTACAATATTCAAGTCACCAGTAGGCGGTGCATTATTAGCTGCGGAAATACTTTATAGAAGGGATTTGGAGCCAGAAGTAATTTATCCCGCGTTAGTGGCTTCCGCAATAGGGTATTCCATTTTTGGTTCTATTTTCGGGTTCACCCCAGTATTTGGCTATTACACTGAAACTTTTAACCCGTTGCGTTTACCTTTTTACGCTGTTCTGGGGTTAATTTCAGGCTTAATGGCGATAGTTTATGTTAAAGTTTTTTACGGTGTTCATGGGCTCTTCAAAAGGCTTCCCATTAATAATTACTTTAAACCCATAATAGGAGCTTTAGCTGCCAGCGGGGTTGCATTAATTGCCCCAGAGATTATGGGGACTGGTTACGGTTGGATTGACTTAGCTGAATATGAGAGGTTTGGCGTGTTCTATTCACCCGTACTGCCCGTGATAGCTCTTCTCCTCCTTCTACCAATACTTAAAATTCTTGCAACTGCTTTTAGCATAGGAAGTGGTGGGAGCGGTGGTGTCTTTGCCCCAGGCTTATTTATAGGAGCTTTTTTAGGCGCCGATGTCGGATTGCTATTTCATTACTTCTTTCCAACTCTAGTGCCCACAGTTGCACCATTCGTAATAGTAGGGATGGCTGCATTTTTCGGTGCTGCCGGTAAAGTTCCATTATCAGTAATAGTAATGGTTACAGAAATGACCGGTAGTCTTCAGTTACTTCCCGGTACAATGATAGCTGTAGCGATTTCCTACTTAGTTTCCGGTAATTATACAATATACCAAGCACAAGTGCCTACCAGGAAAGACTCGCCTGCCCATAGAAGTGAATATGAATTACCGATAATGAGGGTTGTAAGGATTCTGGAGTGTAAACTCGATGACGTAAAGGTCTTCGTTGACGACAGTGTGGAGAAAGCTATTCTAATTATGACGAATAGGGGTTTTCTGAGCTTACCGGTAGTAGACTACAATTATAAGTTCGTAGGGATTGTATATTTAAGGGACTTAATAAACGCTAATAAGAGCGATACTGTGAGGAAATACGTAATTATGGGTTCACCTTACGTGAGGCCAAGTTCTACTTTAGAAGACGCGTGGGAGATAATGGCTAGGACTAAGAGTAGGTGGGCTTGCGTAGTTGAAGGCGGGAAATACAAGGGGATAGTAACATTAGAAAGTTTGATAGAAGCTTATGAAAGGGAAGTGAGAGAGTTAAATGAAGTAAAATAGTGGTTATAAGTACAAATAAGAATATTCCTTTATAAGATCTCCCGTCGTATGGATATTGTTTCATGATTTAAAGATATAACGTTAGCCTCGTCTTTAGAGAGTGATTTAAAACTCGTTTATGCTGTTTAGGATTTTGTAGATGTATAACGGATCGAATAAGATATAATTTTGTACGCAATGTTGATAGATTAAGACGTAATAAAGTTGTTTTGAGCCAGAATAGTTGGAAACAATCTTAATTCATTCTTATGCTGTATCGTAAATAAGTGTGAATGAGGAGAGTAAGTTTAGAGCTAAGCTTTCTGTGAAAAATTACAATTGTTATGGTAAAAGTCGTAAAGAGATCTTGAAAGGAAGAAGAGTATCTGTTAGATAAGCTTTATGGAGCGTCACTTAATGCTCTGCCTCTGGTAAAGGAGATAGATTGATGAAAGAGTGAAAAATAGGGATGAAATTTCGACGGAAGAGGTAGGAAGGTACGTTTTAATTAGCGTTTATTAAGTCCCTTAAAACTAGGTTACAACGACTTGAACCAGAAGTAGCAGATGCTTGACAGTTTTATGATAGGTTTTTTATGGGTAGGATGGCTTTTGAGAACGGAAAAAGTAGTGGAGAAAGGTAAGTTTTATCTCAATAGGAGGGTTTGACGATAGAGGGGATGCGGAACAAGTTGAAGAGTTAAAGGAAGATATGATTACGGTTTAAGTCCTAAAGTTATAAACGCGAAGCTTTACGCATTTTTACGGGAGTAATACATAGTCGGTTGGGGGAAAAGAGAAAGCTGTAAAACATATTAATAAGTTTAGGGAGAGCTTAGGTTGGAAACTTACGAACTAAAAAACCTTAAAAGTATGATGCAATAAAACCCGCAAGGACACCGTTAATAATATCTGCGGCTATTGCTAGACCTATGTAGGTTTGTATATAACTTGTTTGGACTGCTAATGGTAATAATGAAATTACTAAATAACTTATTGCAGCGGCTATTGAGAGTTTCCTTATTGTGAGTAATGAGTTCTTCTCGGTTACAGTCCTAACTGGAAATACAAACGCTACAGCCAAACCTATGAATATAAGTTGTATGATTCCCAAAGCCGGAAATACAACTAGTGAAATAAGAGGTATTATACTGAAGGTAGTTGGTGGATAAAAAAGTTTAACTAAACCATAAGCTACTAACATTAGGAAAGTTAATATGAAAGAGTAAACAATTCCGGCAGCCATATTCCACGAGAGTTCTCTGCTATTTATCATTTACCACCTCCTCCGAAGACTGTCTTGAATACTGATTGGAGTAGTGGAGTTGTAGTTCCGGACGGTGTTGTAGTTGGGGTTTGATGAGTTGGTGGTGTTGGTGCGGTACCGTAAGGTACACCGCTACCCACTAAGTATGGGTAATACCCTCCTATGACTATGGTAGTTAATTCCGGAAAGTAAGGGACTCCTAGTGCCATGTTCACACTCGAGGGGTCACTCTTTTCAGCAAGTATTCTTGCTAAACCCATTCTTATTGCATCCGTTGTTTCTAGCCCTAAATCCTTAAGCTGTAATATTCTCCTTAACTCAGGATCCTGGGGGGGGGGGATTAATTTAGTTATTCTCACAGATATTAGTTCAATTCCTATTTCTTGAAGGAAAGTCTTTAATCCAGCCGTTACAGCAGTAGAGATATCACTGAATTTCTTGAACACCTCAACTAACTTTACATGGTTTAATACTTGACTAACCTCTTGATCTATTATTGGGCTTATGTAGTTTGCCAAATCAGAGTCCCTGAAGTATTGAGATTGGAACTGTACGTTAGTGACTAATAATGATGGGTTTTGTACTCTGAAGTAAACCGCCACTTCATATTCTAGAGGTACTAAATCGTCAGTTTGGCTTACTCCGGCTACCCTAACTTCGTGCCTAGTCATAGATACAAAGTAAACTACTGTGTCATAGGGTAATGAGCTGTACCTAAGCTTAGATAGGAAGGCCGAAAGCGGGTTTGCTGGGCTTTGAATGTTGTGACTCCCCGGCGGTAGGTCAGCTGCAATTTGTCCTTGTATTATAACTATACACCTCTCGGTGGGTTGCACTATGAATAATGACTTTGAAGTTATATTTTCCTTGGGGAACCTAAATATAATCGTATCTTGAGTCATTAAAGAAGTTCCATTTTCCAGTTCAGTTGAAATTACTTGACCTCTAATAGTGATTGACAACTTTATATCACTATGATAATATTATCTGGAGGATTTATAAACATATCTCACGCATTTGGAGGTAAAGGATTTTATTCTAAAGTGCGTAAAGTGAGTGAAAATCCTTGTTAGTAAAGATATTATCTTGCTTCTGGTGGATAAAACAGTTTAATTCTATTCAATATGACTTCCCTAAGCTGGTTTATTAATGAAAGTATATTATCCATAGCCTCCGGTAACGATGACAAATTAAGTATTTCTGTCGCTATACTCACCATTTGTAAATCATTGTTTACTATCTCGTCTAGTTGCTCAGTCTGTATTTTATACCTAGCATATATATCCGCTCCTCCACCTTGCTGTGAGTTTATGAGCCCTATAACAGTCCTTAATTGTGATATTACGTACTCCATCTTCTTTAAATAAGGTGAAAAAGGGTTCATCGAAGCTACTTGTGATTCTAGATGAGAAATATTGGTAATTGCAGTTTCAAGTTTTGTGATAGTTGACTGTCTGACTAAGAAGTCGTCTTGTCTTATTAGATCTTTTACCTTATAACCCCTATAACCGGGAATCATTAGCTGTAATTTCTCGAGTGGTGTTAATTCTTTCGGCATTAATTTAATATTACTTTAAAACCTTTAAAAGTGTTTAGTTTTTTATAAGTTGGCTCTCGAAATACGAAGACTTAGGAATTATAATTCATTGAATAATAGAAATTGTCTCATTAGCTTAGGACTTCACGATTAATTATATTACTAATGATGACTTTATTTCTCTTCATAAGTAAATTAGAGCGTGAGGTTTCAAGGATCACAGTAACTAATACTATTAGTAATGTTATTACCTTTTTATGCCAAAAACTATTATCTTATGAAATTATATTTAGACAGTTGTAGCCGTTACTAGTAAAAAGAATTTCCCTAGATTTAGACTAATAGTATCTATGGCGAGAATATAATGGTGAATTCTTCTCCTTAAAGAAATTTAACCTAGAAGAATAAGTTTGAGGGGTTCAGAATATATATATATAGGTAAGAAAAACTCCCACATAAAAAGAGCTTATATAAATCAAAGTAATAGACTATAGGGATAACTCAAGCGAAGGAAAATTAAATCTTACTTATGAGGGTAAGCTTACCGGTAGCAAAAAGAAAGGGTATCATACTATGTTGGCTGAGGACATGAAGTACGACATTTAAATAAAAACCTAATGGTTTTAAACTTTTCAATAAATTTTTTAAAACTAAATTTCTTGTTTGGAGTCAATGATAAAGCATAAGGACACGAAGTGGATGTACTTAGTAGTTCCATTTAATGCGTCTACGGGTCCGCTCTCGACCCTAGTAACTCTCCAAATACTCGCATTAGGCGGAAACGCTATAACAGTGTCATATGTAATCTCTCTGGGAAACGCTGTCCTAATCCCAGCATCAATAATATGGGGCTTTTTAGCTGATAGGATGAATAGGAAAAAGCAAATTTTGATGAGTTTTGGCGGAGTTTCTGTCCCTTTAATCCTAATGCCCTTGGCTGATAATGTGCAAACCCTGGCTCTGAACTACTCGTTAGCGTTATTCATGAGTACAGCGTCAACTACACCCTTTAATTTGTTAATTATGGAATCTACTGAGAAAAAGCATTGGGGTTCACTTTTATCCAGGTTTTCGTTTCTCTCCTCAATAGGTATGTTAAGCGGGTTAATAGCTTCGACTTTTCTCGTCTTATTCTTAAAGATGTACGAGATTGAAGAAGTGTTAGGCTTTACAGTCCTAATCACCTTAATACTTGGGATAAAACTGATTCCAGAGCCCGTAATAACTTTTGAAAGGCTTGCGATAATCCACCACAAGGAGTCCTTCATGATTAGATTGAAGCACTTACCGTTGTTCTTCCTCCACCTACCCAATCCCCACCATTTTAAAATGTTCTCTTTTAAGAGACTCTCAATGAAACCGATTAATTATATCCCCTTACTTTACTTAGGTCTTATTATATTCTATGTAAGTAGCGGGATTTTTAATACAGTTTATCCCGCCGGGTTATATGTTAAGGGATTAGATAAGTCCGAAGTATTAGCTGTTATAACCGTGGGTATGATATTTCAGATTATAGGGTTTAGGATTGCTGAGAACATGTTGGAAAACAGAGACGAGAAGAAGATAGCATATCTCTCACTAATTTTGAGGGGAAGTTCATACATCTCGGTGGGGGTTATAGCCTTACTGCCGTTAGTTCTTCCATCTCTCTTCTTCTCACTAAACCTCCTATTTTACCCATTGGCTGCTGGTATAGCATTCGCTAACTTTTACTCCTCATCAACAACGCTGATTTTTAAGATAGTAGGTGAAAGGAGTCAAGGAAGGGGATTGGGGGTTTACAGTACGGTTGTGGGTATCTCACTTTTTGTTGGCTCTCTACTCTCCGGTTACATTACTCATTACTTAAGTTACGGGATCGACTTCATAATAGCCGGTTTACTTTTATTGGCGGATTCTCTGTTGTTCAGATATCTTGAAGAGGGATGAAAAAAGTTTAAAGCCGAACTATCTCAACATATCTCATGTCGAGTGTTTCAATCTCCTTTGTCAAATGGATGATCCCATTAGCTGTTGTATGGGGAGTTTCGTACCCCTTAACTAAACTGGTTAGTTATTACTCCTCACCTATGCTCATAAGTTTCGTAAGGATTTTGGTCGGATTTATCTTCTTTTACGCATTAGCTAGAGGTCTAAGCGTTGGTGTAAAACAGTTCATTAACGGCCTTTTAAACTTCGTAGGTTTACTTACTTTCTTAAACTTAGGAGTCTATTTATCACCAAACCCTGGACTTATAGCTGTAATGATTTACACACAACCAATTTTCATTGTGATCATAGAAGCTTTCTTGGGAAGTAAGGTGAAGATGGGGGAAGTCATTGGTGTTATACTGGGAGTGCTTGGGATAACAATTTCAGCCTTTTTCGCATTTAACATAGGCCTTTTAATAGGCCTCTTAGGAGGTTTAGTGTGGGCCGGTGGTACGGTTTACTATAGGAGATTTTTAGTAAACGAGGACTTGAGAAAACTAAACGCATTCATGTCATTATCTTCACTTCCGGTTATGGCCTTAATTACTCCTATAGGATTTTACTTTAACATCAGCCTCTATGGTATTGCTTTGCTATTGATCTTAGCACTTTTAGCACAAGTAGGTGGTTTTTACTTTTGGTTTAATGCTGTTAAGGACTTAGGGAGTATTAGGGCAGGGGCTGGGTCACTTTTAGTTCCGGTGTTCGCCTATATATTCTCGTATATCTTCTTCGGACAAATACCGACAGTATTAGAGATAGTAGGCTCAGTAGTTACTTTGGTAGGAGTTTATATAACCATGGTCAGTAGTTGACTTCCTCTCTCCATGGAAGGAGCGAGGAGGTGAGTGGCTGCTGTAAGCCAACGAGGGTTTAATACAAGGCCAAACTCTTCTTCCTCCTTAATGGGTCATGCTCTTAACCTTAAGTTGATATAACAATGGTTCAAATTGAATTCATCCCAAAAAATCGTTTTCATTCCAACGCTTTTTATCTTTATGGATCCATTACTATTAAACTGGCAAAGGAAAGTAAGAACTATTTGTTTAAGTTCTTTATATTCCAGCATTGACTTTTCATGAACCGTAATTGGGAAGGTGTTGTTATAACTGGTCGAGGACTTTTTCGGGATTTTTATACTTGAAGTAGAGTTTTCCTCCAGTATATCTAACGAATGTTACGTTCCTCTCTAATCCTCCGTGAGCAATTAGGTTTCTCTTATTTGGCGTGTCAGAGCTTTTTTCCTCTTCTTTCTTTCCTCCTTCCTCCTCTATCCTCTTTAGTATTTCGGCAAGTTTCATGTAATTCGGAACTTCGCTTTCAATCTTCTTAATCCTGTCACTAATGTTGTCTATTTCATTAGATAATAACTCTTCCGATAGCTCGTTAGCGTAATTTTTTGCCAGCTTAGTAAGCTCGACGGCCTCCAACTCATCCTTACCTAAGCTCACCTTACTTAAAATTGATAGCATTGCGTGAAGAATATAAGCTGAATGGTGTAAGGAGTAATTATACTTTACCTTACACCCCTCAATAACAACTTCCATGTCATCAATCCCCTTGAGCTTCTCCTCCAGTTGTCTCTTGACCTCATTAATATTTTTCTTATAATAATTTAGGAGTAAGAACAACCCTGCTTGAAAAGCTCTAGCGAGTTTTCTTATTTCAGTAATTGTATTACTATCTTGAATTACCTTCCTAAAGTAGTTTTCATCAATACTCATGAACTGAGTTGTTATGAAGTTCATTCCGTCTTTGGGTTTTATAACATAACGTGAAACCTCATTTATATTGAGTGTAGGCGGGTTTTTCTCTTCAAATTTCCCCGCTAATGGGTCTGAGTTATAAAAGCTGAGCTTAACTTGTTTACCTATAGAATTGGCTATTATCGTTATTACGTTAGCTAATAATGCGGGCATGTAATTAATTCCGTGAGTCAGATCAACGTGGAACTCAACTGAACTCCCTTCGGTTTTCTCTAATTCAGATACTATTTTATAGTATACGTAGTTGGGGTAAAGGTTTAGCCCTCTATCTTTCTCGCTGTAAACCAGTTTATCGTGATTGAAGAAAGTACCCACTGTCGGTGCCACGAAAAACTCAACATTTTTTCCCTCACTGTAAAACTCTTTAACGTTCTTCTTTGAAGCGCTTAGTAATTCATCTGCTAGTTCACGGTACCTCCCTCCCTTAGGCTTCTTTAGTAGTTTATGGTAAAGTGTAAACGGGATGAACGTTATAGTAATATCAGGTTTTAAGTACTCATAGAGAACTTTGGACGATATGTAAGATTTACTTTCATAATTATTTATCGAATAAATGACTTCTTTATAACTAGTGAAGTCTCCCAGAACAGAAATTAAAACCCTCATACTACATCAGAATTGTGAATTCACTGTTATTTATCATTTTCTAGTTGTTCACAATCATTCGTTTATTTCGTCTCGGGGTGCGAGTTAAGTGAATATAATTAGTAAGCTGCAACATTACTCAACTCTAAAAACGAGTTAACTTAAAGTTTTTCACGGATAGGAAGCCGGTTATTGATATAACAGCCAAGGACGAAAATTGAAGACTTGGGATAAGGGCTTTGAAAAAAGACTAGATGACTTATACAAACTTTTACTCCTCGAGCGACTTCCTTTTAGATCGTTAATCTGACTAGATGTATTACAAAACTCTTGTAAGTTGTTAATTATTTCACCCACAGTCCCATCATTTATTTTTGATACGTTTTTCGGGAGGTAATGTTAGTGAGGATAAGTAAAATAGTCATGCGTGAGTGTAATTTTGTTCCGCTTAATAAAGGGGTTTATTTCGGTTGTAATGAGATGTAGTAAATTATAAAGCTTGGGAGGGGGTAAGTAACTTAGGAGGGGGTAAGTAAAACGTTATTTGACCCTAGACCAAAAGATAACTTGAAAGACATATTTGACAGAGAAAATGAAATTAAATTATTGAAAAATTCACTAGACTCACCTTTAATTGTCATAATCGGACTGAGGAGGACTGGAAAAACGTCATTAGTAAAGTCAGTTCTAAACTCCTTCAAAGTGACATACCTCTTTCTCGACATGAGGAAGTTTGAGAATAGGGAGTACATCGTATATAAGGATTTCATAAAGACGTTGGAGAGGGAGGTAAATAGAATTGCAAGAAGGGGTTTGGGCTTCATTGAATTTTCATGAATTTGTATCCAATCCTCAGCCGTTGGGCTTCACCAGAGTCACGGGAAAACCCGTTCATACCCCTCCGCCCCTTTAGCGGGATAACCCCAACCCACCTACTCCCAGTGGGAGTAAAAAAGAGGTGGGGAAACCCGCACATCTTGAGGTAAATATTCAATGATGCGTTTAATTGCCTATCTAGAGTGAACCCACACCTCTTGCAGTGAAAAGTCCTGCCGACCTTTCGGGAAACCCATCCACATCTGGGGCAGGACTTGGAAGTGAGGTGCGGGCTCACCTCCTTAACGAAAGAACCGTATAAAGGAGCCTTGTACTTTAGCACGCTGTGTATAGTCCTCCACACAGTCCTTGAAACCTTCTTAGACAGCTTGTCATCAGCATCCTCAAACATCTCTTGCTTATTCAACTTCTCAACAGCAAACATTGTCACAGGATAAATTTCCAGCAACTTGTTCACAAACTTGTGAACATAATCTAGCACGCGATTCCTCTCACGGTGGGAATACTTCCTCAACAATACCTTCCCCTTCCTACCGTGTTTAGAAGCAAAAGACTGTATTTTACTCCTCTTCAACTCTATACCGTACTTCAAACTATACAACTCCTTAATTGAAAAAGTGATGAACTTCTCCCCATCATAAGCGTCCAATGTGTAAAGATTACTATCAATTGCTAGGAAATCTAGGGGAGTAAACCAAGGTAACTTATAACGAAATGGTAGGTATACTTTATCCTCCTTAATTATGGGCTCACCTAACTCAAGTCCTTCAACCCTTCTAGAGAACCAAGTGCGAGACCAAGAGAAGGTGACGTATTCGAAAGGTCTTACTGTAATCCTAACTTCTTCGCCCTTAACTTTCCTAAGAGTAGACTTTACCCTAACGTAAACCTTCTTCAATCTAGGTTTCCTTAATGATGCTTGCCCTTTTTCAGCCCTCCTCTTCCACCCCTTTAATATTGAGTAAGCATCATTTATAGCCTTGTCAACGTAATGTGAAGCTAGATTGTTAACTTTCTCAAGCTCGTTTCTCAACGTCTTGTAAACTTCCTTTTTCTTAGGCAGGGTTATTTTGATCTTCGTTAGGACTTTCTTACCTTTCTTTGTTTCTTTTCTCTCAACTTTTACCCTCTCCCATAACCAGTCTAGAGCTTTGTGTAGAAGGATCCTGTAATTCTCCAGTAATATCTTGCTCTCCTCCTTCTTATCGTTCTTCAGAGAGTACGTTAGGTAGACGTATTCCTCCTCCGGTTGGAATGATTTAAGCCTTAAGCTCTTCGACACATTTCTTCACCTTCTCATATTTCTGACTCCTCATTTCATACAACTTTCCGCTAAAGGAGACTAGTATTGAGATTAAGTCTTCTATTAGTTCCTGCTCTGGTGTTTTGTCCTCCTTGTTTAGCACCACGAGCTCACAGTTATGTGCTTTGCATGCCTCCTCAAGTATCTCGAAGCCAAATCTTACTAGTCTGTCCGGGTAGGCTATGACAACTTTCGATACTTCGTTATTTAATATCATCCTTAATAATTTGATGAATCCTTTTCTCTTCATGTTTAATGAAGATCCTATGTCTGTTATTACTTGGTCGTATTCTTTAACGTTCTCCTCTAGGTATTTAACTTGGTTTATTAAATCGTCTTTTTGTGTGTTTGATGATACCCTAGCATATAATACTACTTTCCTCTTTCTTACTATTCCCATTAACTTCTCTACGTCTTCTTCTCTGAACCTCCATTTCCCGCTCTGTAATATTACTGGTTGAATGTAACCCTTCTTAACATAGCTCTGTAGTGTGCGGTATGATATTCCTAGTTTTTGGCATACTTCCTTAGGTTTCAGCATTATAATTAAACTCACATACAAAGTATATAAACTTCACGGTTTATCGGAAACTGCAGACTACGGCAAAGTTAAGTTATCTTCACTCCCAACTATATGGAAGTTCTTACCAGAAGCTTTAATAGGCTTCGGGGCTGGTCTAATTCTCCCGCTCATGTCCTTATGGTACAAGCTTAGGTTTAACATGACAGCTTCACAACTCTCCCCAGTTTTCATGGCCTCAGAATTAACCCTAGCTTTAGCTGTAATTTACTCCTCATGGTTAGCCGAGAAGTTAGGAAGAGTTAAGACAATAGTTTATACTCACGTTTCGGCAATCATTTTGCTCTTCGTTCTCCCCTTCTCGCCAACGTTTTTCATAGCATCAGTAATATATGTTTTAAGAAACGCTCTAATGAACATGGCTTCACCAGTTTTCAACGCCTTAGTAATGAGTCTAATACCTAGGGATGAGAGGAGTAGGGCTGGTAGTCTAATACAACTAATTGATTCCATTCCTAGAGCGTTTGCACCTACTTTTGGGGTTATCTTTTTAACGAGGGTAACTTAATCCTACCTTTTCTGATAACTGGAATGCTATATTCGGCCTCTACAATAGTGTTTTATACACTTTTTAGAAACGTAAAGGGTTAGGGGAATATATGGGGTCTTCAACAAATTTTTTAAACAACTTTTCAGTGGGAAGTAAAATTAATAGTCAAGCCTACATTAGGGCTGAACTTATAGAAACTCTTAATGATTTAGGTGTTGTAATAAATTTATGGTTACTGGAAAAAAAGGCTTTTGACTTCCTTTTATGCATCAGTAGAGTTCACGTTATAGACAAGGAAGGGTTAAGTACCCTAAGGTTTTCGAAATTAGATAGGGGACTAAGTTTTCCTTTCACTTTATCAGTTTAATTTAAACATAAGCTTTTAATCAAATTTAAGATATATCTAAGTATGCCTGAATACGACCTTAAGTACGCTTACAAAGCACTAGTAATCCTAGCACCATTAGCTGTAGCTGTAATGTATACTGAAGGAATGTTAATCCCCGCTTTGCCGTCAATTGCAAGCCAATTCGGTGTATCGTCAGCTATTGTCAGTTGGGTTTTATCAATTTACTTATTAACCGGAACCGTAATGAACCCAATAGCTGGAAAATTAGGGGATTTATACGGTAAGAAGAGAGTGTTAGAAATAGTAATTTGGATTTACGCATTAGGAGTAACTTTAACGGGTTTTTCACCAAACTTTACGGCACTACTTATATTCAGGGCAATACAAGGGCTTGGGCTTGCAATGTTTCCCCTAGCCTTCAGCCTAATAAGGGAGGAATTTCCGCCTAACCTAGTTCCTAAAGCACAAGGACTTGTTAGTGCAATGTTCGGAGTGGGCAGTGCGATAGCATTACCTTTAGGCGGTTACATTGCACAGAACTTCGGTTGGCAGTACACTTACCATACGGTAATCCCGGTCGTTATAACATTAGCAATCCTTATCCACTTTTACATTAGGGAATCAAGGGTTAGACTACAAACCACAATCGATTATTTAGGAGTTGTATTATTGGGCTCAGCCTTAGGATTATTCATATTCGGATTAACGGAAGCACCTACATACGGTTGGACTTCCGCAGTGACTTTAGGGAGTATAACGGTCTCCATCACGCTCTTCGCGTTTTTCTTCTTAGAGGAGAGAAAGGCTAAATCCCCTCTAATGCCCTTGTATTTAATTAAGAGGAGGAACGTATTTATTGCAAACGTTGCGGCAATTGTAGCAGGGTTTGCACTATTTATGGCTTACCAAACCCTAACTTACTTACTGGAGGAACCTAGACCGGTAGGTTTCGGACTAGACATATTATCGACAGGGTTATGGTTAATCCCATTAGCTTTAATACAAATGATAGGGAGTATAGTTGCTGGGAGAGTAATTTCAGTTAAGGGGCCAAGACCCGTACTGATTTTTGGCTCGGCAATGTTAATACCCTCTTACCTAATACTGTCACTAATAATCGGGAATTCCGGATTACCAATAATCATAGGGTTTGCATCACTAGCTAATTTAGCGGCTGCCCTACTTAACGTCTCTTTAATAAACATTCTAGTGTTTTCAGTGGAAAGACAATACATGGGTATTGCCACTTCATTAAACACAGTCTTCAGGCTTTTAGGAGGAACCATGGGGCCAGCTGTTACTGGCGCAATCATGGGGACTTTCCAGACCAGTATAGTTTATCCCTTATTCGTTAATGGCAAAATTGTTTATATGCCAGTTTCATTGCCTTCAGACTACAGCTTCTCATTAAACTACTTAGTTGCAATGGGAATAGCGATAGTAATGTTCTCGTTATCACTCCTTGCGATCAATATTAAGTTTGAGAGAGGAAATGTAAGGGAAGAGAGAAAAGAAGAAGATACATAGCAATTATCAAAGTGATTTTTCACACCTTTCTTAAGTCAATACCACTCCTCTCCTTAGCTAGCCTAAGTAACCTCTCATACCAATCCGGAAACCTCACGTTTTCCGGTATTTTATCCGTGGTTAAAGGTTTAATATCAATAACCGGCGTGTTATTAAAGAGATCACATCCCTCTACATATAACTCCCTTACAACTCTCTTCTTGAGCTTAACTACTGAAATTCCTATAGGGTTAGGTCTGGCCGGTGAGTCAGTACTAAACACTCCAAGTTCCGGTAATTCTTCCAACCTCAACCCGAACTTTAGTAACCCTCTCGGTTTAACAGTCAGCACGTAGTCCTTAACCCTATCAAGGTATGATACGACTATTATGTGGGAAAAGCCGTCAATTCCCTTTAAACCCTCTTCATATTCCGGGAAAATTTCAATCACGGCATCTACGCCGTTTATACTTTTCCTTACCTCGTCATCATTGTATTTATGCTTTACCACGCCAATCTGTTTGAGTATCATAATTTAATCTTTGACACACTTTTTTATTTATGCTACTCCAAAGGGGAGAAGTTAAAGCTTTAGTCCTCGAAAAGGGGGCATACCTCTACAGTTTGAAGATTAACGATAAAGACGTGATTTTAGAAGGGAAAGAAAGACAAACTAGAGGAGGAATGGCACTTCTAATACCTTATGCCAATAGGGTTAAAGGAGGTGTTTATGAGTGGAAAGGGATAGTTTATCAACTACCTAAGAACGCTGAGGGTAACGCAATTCACGGTTTAGTAATGGATAAAATATGGGATGTTAGAGAATTGAAGAGTGATCTTGTGAAACTATCACTTACCCTAACCCACGAGGGTTATCCATCTATACTTTCTTTACAGACTGAGTACCAGTTATTAAACGACGGGATTTCAGTAAGTTTAAGTATTAAAAATGTTGGTGAAAAAGATGCACCACTGACAGTGGGTTTTCACCCCTATTTCATAGTAAGCGAGGATTGGGAGATAAATCCTAAGAAAGTTAAGAAATGCGTTAGCGTAAACAAAATCCCTACTGGGGAGGTTGTGGATTATGAATTGGTAAGGGGCGTTTACGATGACTGTTTCATAATCAAAGGGAGGGTTGTGACGTTGACATCTTCATACTCAAGGGTTGAGATTGAAAAGGAGGGTTTGGACTTCGTGCAAGTGTACACAGTTCCTAACGCAGTCGCAATAGAGCCTATGAGCGGTGCGCCAGATGCTTATCATAACGGCATGGGTTTAACTATCTTACAGCCGGGTAAGGAGGTTTCGTTTAGCGTTAAGTTTAGGGTTAGCTTTCCGTAGCTCGAATAAACTTTCTCTTTATCAATAAAATAATTAAAAGGATAGAACTATTCCTAAGGTTAAATCTGATAGTGTACAAGAATGGGATTCTTTCTTGCTATTGAACGCGAACCGAAGTGGTATTTAACTCGATTAAAAATAATAGTTACGTAAAGAAGTAAACCCTTCTATGTAAAGATTACCTTCTACTTGGAATGTTAGATTTAAACAATACTTGACAAGCAGTAGTATCATCTAGATACTCGGATGTCTGCTAAAGTTTATATGAATTTGTTTAAAAAGATTCTGGGTTAGTAACTGATTGAACTGAAAAAGAATTCAGCCCTTCCTAACCCAAGCCTTTCCTCTCCTCTCGTATAAAGGTCTAATTTTGTTATAAACGTTGATTACCTCTTTCCAAAACTCTTCATCCTTCTCTATTACCCTCCCTTCCTCAATTATCTGCAAAATAAACGGGCTACCTTCAGATAACTTTTTCATAAACACTTCAGTATTCATAAAAATCGCGTCAACTTCCCCCGGGAACATCCTTACAACACTCAAATACAACTCATCTGGCACTTTTCTCGGGTCTTTAGGAATTTCATCGCCAACTACTAGAACATCATAATCACTGTTTTCCGTATAATCACCCCTAGCCCTTGAGCCGAAAAGTATCATTAACCTCATCTTCCTATCTCCCCCTTAACCCAGTTAAGTATTTTCAAGGCACAATTTATACATTCTTCGGCATCTCTCTCGGTATAATACTCGTAAGGTGAACCTTCAGCATAGACATCTGGGTATCTAGATGGTACGTATTGCTTGTCAAGGAAGGTAGCGCACTGAAGGATATCTATTGGAGGGTTTTCAAGGAGGTGAGTGATTGAATGACCTCTTCTCTCTATCCCCTTATGTTGTAACAAGGCTTTAACGGCTTTTTCAGCACATTGTTGTGAAAGAAAGCACGAAAGTTCAAAATATCCTCCGCTCTTAGCATATTTAGCCTCTTCAAGGTCTCTTTCAGCCTGTTTTAACCAGTCATCAACCCTTTTCATAAATTAAAATGACGGTGTTTGTGTAAAAATTTATTGTTAGAACTTATCTTCTTTAATCCAATTATGTTTAACCTAATATAAAAGGTTATCAATGTTTCAACAAAATTAGACCTTAATATAAGAGAGGAAAGGCTTGGGTTAGGAAGGGCTGAATTCTTTAATTCGCAAAAGGGTTTTTAAGAGTCAAGGTCAGTGTGAGATCATAAACCTCAAGTTGTTAGCAGATATTTCCATAAAGGCGTTATCCTCACTTTTTTACCCCCAACTTCAATCTCATCTTCTAAATCCCAACTGACCAGTGATAGTTTGCCGAAGCCCGTAACTTCAGCCCCCTTTAATAACGATTTCAATTCATTCCTATTTATTTCATCTCTAGATGACACGTAAGAGACTTGTATTAGCTCTCCTTCCTTCTCGTTCACAAAGTCTACTTCAAAGTCCTCACCCTTTAAATAATAAACACCTTCTAACTGGTTCTTCCTCAGTAAGTGTATTGCCACGACGTTCTCCATTAACCCCCCGTAAGAAAATGATGTAATGTAATTTATTATGCCGGGATCGACAACATATACTTTTCTTTGACTGTTGAACTGTTTGGGACTCCTACTGTATCTCTTCATAAAGAAAACCAAGTATGACTCTTGAATCGCGTTAAGCCACTCCTCAACTGTCGTAGTACTAAGTTTCATTAAATTAGCCAATTTCCTCACGGAGATCTCTGTGGAGTAGTACTTAACCATTGAGTTTGCAAACTCCTTAAACTTAGCAACCTCTCTTATCCTATACTTATTAATTACGTCTTTCGTTATAATGTCGTTATAAATTGACGGAACAACCCTCTTACCTATAGAAAGGGCTTCTGGGAACCCGCCGTCTTTTAGGTAATTTTCCAACTCGTTTCTAATTATTGAAATAGACTTGGAGGAGTATAAATCCACGTTCACGTTTTTAAATTTTAAGTACTCCCTAAAGGAGAACGGAAACAAGATTAAATCCACATGCCTACCAGTAAGGGCTGTGGCCAACTCTCCGGATAAGAGGGTAGAACTACTCCCCGTTACGATTACGCTCTTTTCCTTCCTCAACCTATTCACAAACAGTTCCCAGCTACTAACGTATTGTGGCTCGTCAATTAGAACGTGAGTGAAGTCCCCGTATAATTCGTAGAATGATCTAGTTAACATATCGAAGTCGTTAAAGTTCACCAACCTATCGTCACTGAAATCTACGTAAGCGAAATTCCTCCTCTTTATCAATAAGTAACCGAGAGTAGATTTACCCGATCTCCTAACACCTAGTATTGCGAGGACATTAGGTTTTGATAAGTAAGGTTCAATATCAAATGGCAAATCCCTCTCTACTAATTTCTCATTTTCTAATGTCTCTAGGTACTCCCTTTGATCTCTGATCACCCTCTTTAACTCCTCAATGTTCATAAGATATACTTTTACTTTACGTAAAAATGTTTTACTATGCTAATACAGTTTAATGAGAAAATGTATTAGTATAGTAAAACAGATTAATAGCTTTTATCGGCAATGTATAACCGAGTGAGTCGATAATATCGTCACCGTACTCATGGAAGAACGTTTGTAGTCTTTAGTTTAGCATAATAGCTTAATAATGATTTATGGTCGCATTTACCTCTACTATGCTATACGTTAAATATAATTCATTTAAATTACATCGTAGTATATTTAATATGCCAGATTGAATAGAACTTTAAAAGAAAAATGAGGGAGAAAATTATCTTATTAACAGGGATTGGAAGTAATTAAGACGATAAATAATTACTTAAAATTGTGACTAATATTCACAAAATCTTCACATTAAATTTTTAAAATGTTTTTCCATCAAAAGTGTAAATCTCGTTGATGCCGTTATTCATCATTATAACATGGGCCAGAGCATCATTAATGCTTACGTTTTCCACTTGGCTATTTTAATAGCTTCAGTATAATCTTGTACTGTGACCTCTTTTATGACAATATTCTCATTGTTATATCCTCAAGAGGTTAAAGATTTCCTAAGGGAGGGATATGAGGCTGATGAAGGGCATGCGGGAGAAGCTCTGGAGTTAGTTGATAAATATGCAGAGGGTTTTGAGGATATACAAGTTTCTGTAATAAGGTCATTTGATGCTTTTTCGAAATATTTATTAGCAAGGCTTGAGAGAGCTATACAAATAGATAAAAGTGTATTTGGTGTTTTAACATGAGGATTATAGTTAACGGAAATGAAGCTGGAACTAAAGAAACCGGTTGTGCTTTGTGTGGTTCTACATGGGGGGACTATTATGAGGAAATAGATGGTCAGAGACTCTTCTTTTGTTGCGATGTTTGTGCATTAGAGTTTAAGAACATGATAAGTGAGGTAAAAAAGAGGACTGGCTGGAATAGGATTGATGAGCTTGTAATAAACGGTAATTACTATCGCGGTAGGAATTGCTTAGCCAGACATGAAGGTAAGGAGTATAAATTTTACGTTAAGTTCGGAGATGAGGGCGAAATTCAGACTTTTTTAGACTAGAAATTTAGTAGAGCTTATACCATGAGAAACGTAAACCATTTTAGGTTTAAATTCCTTAATTTTTTCAATACTTTTCATCAGATTATCGAAGTCCTCATAAATTACCGGGATCTTTAATCCCTTCCTATCCCCGAAAAGCGTATCACCCACTATTAACGAGTTCAAAGGTTTAAGGTAAATTGAGATTGAATCGTCAGTATGCCCTGGCGTTTTTATGATTTCCACGCCTTTAATCAATTCTCCCTCTTCCAACACAAAATCAGCTCTAACTCCCCTCGCACCTCTGAGGAGAAATGATTTTGCAATTGAAAACAACACCCTCTGAAAAGCGGAATGAATTATCGGCTCCCTAATCTTCCCTTTTTCTAAATACTCTAACCCCTCTCTTGCTATGCCAAATTTAGCGTTTTTTAAGGCGCTTCTTAGTTCCGCAGAACCTCCAATGTGATCTAAGTGGGAGTGTGTGAAAATCACGTACGATACACGCTCTGGATTTTTACCAATTTTAACTAGTTCATTGAGTATCCTTCTACCTCCCCCTGGCGTTCCGGAGTCAACTAAAATCAAGTTTCCGTCATCATTTTCAATTAAGAAGGATTTTACGAATCTGAGTTTTAATTCATAAACTTGCATAAATAGATGTTGGTAAACAAAAATTAATTTTTTTAGGAATTTAACCTAATCAACCCTTCGTAAGTGTATTTTATAACATAGAATTTCTATTTAAATAAACTCATCATGAATTACCCTGAATTATAAGCGTTATTAGACGTGTAAAAAAGTTATATAATACGGGGAGGATATTAATTTTATGATAAGGCAACCAATAGAACCAATTAAACTCACCCCTCAACCAAGCACGTCATATCCAGTAGTGATCGATGTGTTACTTAGGTGTAAAAAGTGTAACAAAGTAATGTCAGCAATCTACGCTTATCAACATCAAAAAGAGCATGAGGCTAAGGGAGAAGAGGTCTGCTTTGAGGTAGAAATGCCTCCGATAAGGACTCAGCCAAGAGAATTCCAGGGCATTATCTAAATCAAGATTCGGCTAAAAGTAGACGGAGCCCATTTGCTAACTTAAGTAGTGCCAAGAAAAAGTGAAATAGTGGCCAGCTTGTAAGATTATCCTATAGAGACGTTTTGGAATTACTAGATATCTTCATTTTGCTTGTACTTTATCATTATTTTCTACAATATTGTTTAAAATTTTGAAATTGTTAGAAAGGAAAGAAAAGAAGAATGTTTAAAAGTGGGGAACTCTCTATCAGAAAGTTATAACTTCATAGCCTTGGTTTACGTAATATGCTACTCTTTCACCGGCCGGCATCAAGCTTACTCCCATATTTTCTAATTGCGGTTTTATGTTCATAGCTTGTGCTACTCCTACGCATGCCGAGTCAACTACTTTGTTTTGTATCAACTCTTGAACCATGTTCTTTATTTCACCCTCTATTTGTGTTAACTTCTTTTGACTCTGCCCGAAATATATTATCTTTAAGTCCTCATACCTCTTCGCTTTGTAGGAGTTATAAGCCATTCTGGTTGCTAAATCGAATTTGTCGTCACCCGACATTATTAGGAATAAGACTTTAGACATCGAGTAAAAAGGAGAGTTTATGCTAAAAAGCGTTTCTTAGAAGGGGGTTAGAAAAGGATTGAATTATTTTATTCGTGGAGTCCCCACATACAAGGGTTGAGGAGCCTGTGCTTCTAAAGCTTACGGAGAAAAAGGGATGGAACATTATAGGGGTCGGTACTTTCATTGAGGTTTCATGAATTGGTATTCAATCTCAGCCCCCCTTATCCAGCTCTCCAAACCTAGGTGTGGTAGAAAGATGAGGGAAGTTGATTATCGTTAGTTTGAGTGTGTTTGTGGTTATGAGAATGATCGTGATGTTATTGCAATAGTTAATTTAAACGGGAGGGGGGTCTCTGGCCCTCTCATCTGCTCACCAGATGAGAGCTAAATTGATGTGGGAACGATGAGGCCTCTGGAGAGAATTCTCGTCTCTTCCAAGATGGGGAACCTCCGGTATGTAAACGGAAAAATTGATCATAGCCACACTACTTACGCAATGAAACTTGTTTTACTCACTAGCGTTAAACTGCTTATTATAGTACAGTTAATTTATCTTTTGATACATCTATTTCCGCGACTGGGGCCTCCAAATTTACCCTTATTCGGGCTTTTTTCCCAACTTCCGGTTCAAATTGGAGGCGGGCCAAGCTACGCATCGAGCTTTATGTCCAAAACTGCCTACACCCCAGTCAGATCTGTATTACACAGATCTGACTAATTATATAAGGAAGTCAGTCATGAAACCCTACGAAAGTCCGACTCCCAATATTTCAGCAACCTCACCGGGTATCTCTCCGCAGCGTTACGAAAAAGTTTCAGTTATCCTTACGAACTTAAGATCTTCTCTATTTCGTTAAGAAGCAATATAATATCGTTCTTTGCTACTTCATCGGTCGTGTAGGGACTTACAATACCCTCCTTGTCCGGGCCATTGTACTGATATTGATGAATAAGCAGGGCTATGTTGGTATAAAGTGAGATTTCACCCCCGATAACTTGCGAGACCGTTTTTAATACAGTACTGGGCATTATAGCAATTATCCAATCTACCTTCTCTATCACTTTTCCACCCTTTATTTTAACCTTACCAGTAAATAAATTCCTCAACTTATCCCTATAGTCCACCGCAATACCAGCAACTAACGCTTTCCAAGCTTGGTAAACTTTTCCCGCAGCATTCCTAATGAGTCCTTCATCAAGGAATTTTCTCGCAATTTCTGCTTCGTACTTAGCCTCTAAAAGCCTGGTCTTCTTGTAAGCTTGAAGGTCAAACCAAGGCTTCGGTAACTCTTGCATTTTTTAAATCCCTTTTAGTATTTATCAATTTGCCACATAATAAAATCGCTGGAGCTCCAATATTATATAGCCTTTTACGTTTTCTTTCTGAGCGTGGAGATAGTGTCGTCACTTGCTTATTTATATTTCTACAATTTTCAGACTTTATATAATATTCGAATTTATTGTTAATTCTTTATGTATAGAATCAACGTTTAATAAATTTATACCCTAATGACGACACTACCTCCACACCCACTCACAGTGAGGTTGTAATTATTTTCGGCCTACTGACCGTGCCTTTTAATTATAGAGATTTATATGGGACGCACACAACCGTCACTGACAAGACAAGTTGAAGGAGAGTTAGAAAAATTGATCAGAATTTCAAAAAAGCTAAGGGATGACGAGCTGAGAAAAAATCTCGAAGCACTACTCCCTCACATTCGACAAGTAGAAGAGGCTTTCCAAGACGAACTAGCAGACCCCTTAGAAGTACTCCTCGTTGCAATACTCATGAGGTGTAATCAAGTTGTATCTGATAGACGCGAGACCTAAGGATGGGAAAATAGAACTTTTATTAAGCGGGTTCAAAACGCTATACGTAAAAACCACCTTCCCCGTTTACTTAGAAGTGTTACCGGAAGGAATATTCTCTCACCCCTCGGTAAGCTCAATTGAAGAAGAGGAGTGGAGGGACTTAGAGGGAAGGCGTAAAAAAATTTACAGAGTCGAGCTGAGAGATTACCGTGATTACCTCTTCTTCAAAAAGAAGTTAAAAGTAGTCAATGATTTCATTAGCCCCTTAGACCAGGCTTTGGAAAGGCTTGGATTAAGACCTTTCTCCAGAGTCGAGGTAAACAACGACAAATTGGTCGGAAAGGAGGAAATGGACTTCCCTAAAGTAAACTACGCAAAGGTAGTCCTTTATGATTGGTACGGTGAACACTCTAAGGGGAGGTATTACAGACTCTATTATAACGGTAAACTAAAAGAGGAGGGGGACGTAAGGGATTTGGAAGTAGTTGCTGACGTAGTTGAACTGCCTTATACGGTTTATGACAAAGCAAAAGCAATAGTGAAAATTGTATCGGAAAGGAAGAGGGCACCGGTGGACGTCAAGGGGTTAATTATGTGGAGTAAATCGGTAAAAGTATTGTTAAGGGAGATAATGCACGCGACAATAGGTAAAGCTCTAACAACAAATGAAGCCTGGGTTGCGATTAAGAAGAAATATATAATCCCAAGAGTTAAAGCAAGAGTGGAGGAGTTAAGGGAATTAGAGGAGTTAGCTTACGCCGATAAGGGAGGACTAATACTTTTCCCGGAGGAAAAGTGCGTAAATAACGTATTCCAATTGGACTTCTCCTCAATGTACCCCTCTATTATAAGTAAGTTTAACATTTCCGGTGAAACTGTAGACAAGTGTGATGACCTAGATCTGGGAATCCACACTGTGTGTTTGAAGGAAAGGGGGATAGTTTCGGAAGCTGTTGAGAGGTTGGTTAAGCTTAAAGAGTTTTACAAGACCTTTGACGAGGAACTCGCTGAGGCTATAAAGTGGATTTTAGTTGCGTCTTTCGGATATTTAGGCTTCAGAAACTCACTTTTCGGAAAGATAGAGGCTTACGAGTTGGTAACCTTCATGGCTAGGAGGATATTAAGGGAAGCAATAGACACCGCTGAGTCCATGGGTCTAAAAGTCATTCACGGGATCATTGACTCTCTTATCGTTAAGGGAGAAAGGGAGAAGGTGGAGGAATTTGCGGAAATCGTTAGTGAGAAAGTGGGGATAAAGCTTAAACTGGAGGAAGAGTTCAGTTGGTTCATAGCGACTAGGACTAATGAAGGTCTTCCTTACCCTCAAAGGTATATAGGTAGGAGGAGAGACTCAACGGTGAAGGTTAAGGGGCTGATAAGGAGTAATCAGCCATTAGTTGTACAAGAGTTCTATTCAGAAGCGCTGAAAATGATGTCTAAGGCTGAGAGCTGTGAACAACTATCGACTTTAAGGGGTGAACTTAAAGAGCTTTACAAGGCTTTCAGAAAGAAGGTTTATTACGGAGAGCCCAAGGAGTTCGTGCTATGGATAAAAGGTGAACCGTATATAAGGGGGGCTAGGGGCTTTTATAGGGCTGATGAAGGTTACTATGGTCACAACGTCGAGTACTACCTTGACTATCTGGGGAGGGCTTATGAAGTAATAGAGGGGATCTTGCCTTGATGACAGGCTTTAGAGAGTTAGATTCATTAATAGCTAGGGATTTATGGGTTGAGTTCTACTCTGAGGATGTGGACTTACTCGTTGAGTTCTACTCAAGGGTTATAGCACTATCTTCCTACCCCTCAATAAAGGTTTTAGTGATCGCCGAAAGGGGAGGGCTAGACCCTTGGAAGATTAGATCTTATCAGAGGATCTTTGGAGTTGACGGAAAAGTGCTTATTAGGAGAGCTTTTAAGGCTGAGGACGTCCCACCGTCTGTTGAGGCTATGGGAGACGGGAATTTGATAGTAATAAACCCCTATGGTTTCTTCAAACTTTACAGTGAAATTGTGGGTGCTTTAAGGAAGAGGAGGGTCGCAAAGACTTTTGTATTTTCACCCTTTGATAGGGAAAGGAGGGGGAGTATTTTCGGTTTACACAGCGCTCACTCAATTGTTAAATTGGAAAGAGGGGTTAGAGGGATTAGGTTTAAGCTTGTTAAAAGCCCTAATCACAGCGAGGTTGAACTTACTTATCCAATTCAAGAACTTTTCGGAAAAGAGAGAGTTGGATTAGAGCTTTGGTTATAGAGCGATCGTTTATCTCATTCTGAACCGTTTCAAGTGAGTCGTAAAACCGTTTGCCGTAACTCCCCTTCGTACCTACCTTGTCTTGTAAAAAACTCACATCTTTAAAACGCGTTTCCCGTTAAAGAAATATGTACACTCACACCGTTAATACTTTTCCCATCAAGATTTCAAAACAAACCCTTACTAGGCATGGGGAGAGTAAGTAATTATGTTAATCCCAACAATTTGCCCATTTTGCGGAGTCGGTTGCGGGTTATTACTTGAGGTCGAAAACGGAAAAGTTGTTAGAGTAATCCCAGAGAAAAACCACATAGTCTCTAAAGGAAAAATTTGCGGTAAAGGGGCAACAGTCCATAAGACCTTATACTTATCCGGTAGGCTAACAAAACCATTGAAAAGGGTTGGTGACTCCTTTGTAGAAACTAGTTGGGATCAAGCATTAAACGAGATAGCTGAGAAACTCTTGAAGATAAAGGAGAAATATTCCGGTAAGACTATCGCAATTTACGGCGGTTGCCAGAACACGTTAGAAGAAGTTTACGTAATGTCGAAACTTATCCGATTCTTAGGGAGTAACAACGTAGACTCATGTGCGAGGATCTGTCACGAACCGTCAGCAACAGCACTTAAGGAGACTGTCGGAATAGGTGCCTCCGGTACTTCAGTTGAGGAAATACCTAATGCGAAAGTGGTAGTAATTACTGGAGAACAAATTACGGAAAGCCATCCAGTCCTAACAGAGTACTTGGTGGAGGCAAAAAAGCACGGGACTAAAATTGTAGTCATCGACCCCAGGTTTACAAAAACGGCTAAACTCGCCGACTTATACATTCCAGTTATTCAAGGAACTGACGTTTACTTATACAACACTGTTGGCAATTATCTTATACAAAAAGGGTTATATGACGAGAAGTTCATAAAGACTAGGACTAAAGGGTTTGAGGAGTACGCAAAAACTGTTTCACGTTATACGTTAGAAGAAGCTGAGAAAATAACTGGTGTGCCTAAAGATTTGATAATTAAGTTTGCAGAAATGATAACAAACAAACCCACAATCTTCTCGTGGGGATTGGGACTAAGTGAAGGCGGAGGCGTTAATGCGGTTAGGGCTTTCCTAAACTTAATGCTCCTAACGGGGAACGTCGGAATTAAAGGAGGAGGACCGATAGTTTATAGAGGGCAATCTAATGTGCAAGGTTCTGGTGATTTACTCAAGCCTTGGGTATTGCCTAACGGGGCTTTAAATGAAGAGAACGCCAAAAAGTTGGGAGAAATTTGGGGCTTTGAAGTACCCATAGAAAAGGGATTAACAGTAACAGACGCATTACTTACTGAAAACGATATTAGGGCTGTAATCCTTGTAAATTATAACGTAGCACACAGTTTACCGAATAAGACTAAAGTAATTAATAGGTTAAAAGAGATGGATCTCGTCGTAACCCTCGACTCTTACATGACAGATACCGCAAAGTTGGCGCATTACGTTTTACCAGTTGCAATGTGGGCTGAGAGCGAGGGCTCTGTAGTTTCCTTGGACAGGCTGGTGAAGTGGAGGTATAAGGCTGTCGAACCCCCTGGTGAGGCTAAGCAAACTTTATGGATTTTATCTGAGTTGGCTAAGAGGGTGGGATTAGAGGTTCCGAAAGACCCTAAAGCAGTTTTTGAGGAGATGAAGAGGGTTGTTCCGCTTTACTCATCCCTAAGGCTGGAAGACGTTATGGATCACTCTAAGAACAGTAGGTATCCTAACGGTGAATCTGTGCTCTACGAGAATAAGTTCTATACGGCTGATGGCTTCGCCCACTTCATACCAGTGGAGTACAGACCAATTGATAGAAAGGGTTTAGTCTTGATCACTGGTAGGGTTGTGACTAAGTATAACACTGACACTTTGACGTCTTATATGAACGGTGAGGAGGGCGTTATTTACTTGAGTGCTGATGATATGAGGGAGATGGGGATTAAGGATGGGGAAGAAGTTATTGTAAGAAGTGAGTGTGGTGAAATAACTGCTAAGGCTAAGAGCGATTCGAGTTTGAGGAAGGGTTCTGCGTTTATGATAAATTCGAGTGATTTAGTGAACTACGTGGTTTGTGATATATTAGACCCTGAAACGAGGATACCATACTATAAATCAACTAGTGTTGTTGTGATACCTAAATCAGCAGTCCACTAACCCTTTCACAATCTTCTCAACAAGTTCTAGCACCTACTCCTTCTTCTTAAGGATTTTCCCAAATCTTTTTCTCGTCTAATCTTGGGTATTAGTGGATTACAATACTCCCACAATGAAAGAGGAGTGCTTACAGTTCACGTAAAATGAGGAGAACCAATGGCAATTCTTTCTGGAGACTTTTTACATGCTAAAGCGTTTGAGGCCTTAAATGAGTCTCTAGGAAGGAGACTAATCTTTACCTTAAGAAAAGTTGTTACAGAGTCGCTCTTCATTTATTAACCCTCTTTCATAACTTTATTTGTGTTAAATTGGAAAAGATTTGGAAAAGAATGGGGTAAATGTAAAGAGTGTTGGTTAGCTTATAAGAGAGGAATTCAACACGAGAACTCACTCAAGTGTTATAAGCTCGGAATACCCTTATCAGCGTTGAAAATCCCTTTAGACGAGTTCTTAAAAATTGTGAAGGACGTGCCAGGTAAGTACGGGATCTTCTCCTTCCCACTTAACGTACTCTCAAGGGGTGTAATAATTTTCTATTTCGAGAGTGAAGAAGAAATGCTTAAGTTTTACGATAGTGTAAAGGACTACTTAAAAGGCGATATACCGTTGAGGGAGAAGAAGTTCTTTGATGTATTCGTTAACGTGGATTGGTTAAAAGGTGCTAACTGGAGGAGAGGTTGTCCGGAGTACGATAAATTCGGGGATTGGAGGAAGTGGCCGTAAATGAGTTATCTAGTCAATAGTTCAAAATGCTCATCAGCTTGAATTACACATCCCTTACATGAGTCCACTATCGCCTCATCTTCGCTATTAAAAGTAACTAGGAGGGAGTCATCAAATATTACGAACCTAGACTTAACGTTTCTAATTAAAACGTTGGGCAAATCGATCTCTTTACAAGTGAGTTTCCCGTTAAACCCCCTCATAATCTTTATTACTGGTGGATCGTCATAAACTACCTTAAGGCTGAAAGTCTCGCCCTATCTAGATCCAAAATCGCTTTACAAACTATGGGGGTAATTTTGGTAGTCCAACTTGCGTTAAAAATTTCTTTGTTAAAAATCTTTAAGATATATTGAATTCTTAGGGATAATAGGATTCATAATTTTAAGAATTCGTACGTTACCGATAACCACAAAAGGTTCACTTATGTAGAACCTTTTTAGCTTCATTTAACATCTTTTCAACTTTCTCTAACCCTATTTTTACATAGTCTAACGTAAGCTTTCTCTCATGAAAACCCCAGACATGAAGATCATATGCGGAATTCCAACCGTCAACGACCCAATCGCCTAACATCTTAGATAAACTCTTACTCGCCATGCTTAAAAGATATGTGTACCACCTACCTTCCCTCATAAAAGCCTGGTATTCTTGTGTGCGGAATTTTTCAGCTAAAGCCTTTACCACCTCCTCAGCTGCTTTATAAGCTTTTTCTGAAGCTTGGACTGGATCGCCCTTGTTTAAATACTCATAACTTTCTTTTAAGTAACTCTCAGCAAACTTTATTCTCTGCTCAGAACTATCGTCTGGATCCTCACGGCTAAGGGCTTCAAGTAACACCTCATTAACGTCAATTCCTTTTTCAGTAAGCTTTCTAATGAGTTCATCCAATGTCACACGTAACCATTATCCCCAATACTATTTAAGGTTATATAACATGTCCTCATATGAGGAAAAACAATGGATTTTATATATATTCGGTAACATTTTTACGTTAGCTTCAACATAGTCATTATCCACTTTATATAGGTCTTTCTCCATCGTGATAAATTATTTCATTAATTATTATGTCTGAAACCTCATTAAAGTCTTGTAAAATTCAAGCATAGATTAGAGGCAAGTAATCTCGTGGGCGATTTTACACTTTCTTAAGCCGTTATTAGGGGAGTTACCAATGTGTAATCTAAGGCATATGATATCCTTAATTAGGGTTTTATTTAGTGTAATTTTATAGTAAATAAATCGTAAGAATGAACAAAAATTTCCCTAAATTTAACGCTGTAATAAATCTGGTCTCGTTATTTTTATTTCGGTCAACCCCTCAAAGAATAAATTCCATCTTAGAATTACTTCGAATTAATAACAGCTAGCTTTTTATACTTGTTTCAAGTAATGTAATATGAGCAAAAATGGAGCAAGAGTTCAGAATACCATTAATCGGAGAAAAGTTCCCAGAAATGGAAGTTCAGACTACGCACGGTAAAATAAAACTACCGATAGAGGGAAAATGGTTCATCCTATTTAGTCATCCCGGCGACTTCACACCGGTATGCACAACAGAATTCTACTCATTTGCAAAGAAATATGAGGAGTTCAAGAAATTAAATGTGGAGTTAATAGGGCTATCAGTTGATAGTAATATATCACACATTGAATGGGTAATGTGGATAGAAAAGAACTTAAAAATCGAAATACCTTTCCCGATAATTGCCGACCCGTTAGGATATGTTTCTAAGAGGCTTGGAATGATACATGCTGAATCACAAACCTCCACAGTTAGGGCAGTATTCATTGTTGACGATAGAGGAATAGTGAGGCTGATTATGTACTATCCAATGGAAATAGGTAGGAATATAGATGAGATATTGAGGGCTGTAAAGGCTTTACAGACCGTGGACAAGACTGGGAGTGTAGTGCCGGCTAATTGGCCCAATAACGAGTTAATAGGGGATAAACTGATAAACCCGCCACCTAGGACTGTAAAAGACGCAAAACTCAGGTTAGGGAAACCCTTCGATTGGTGGTTTACGTATACGGAACAAAAGTAAAATTGGTTTTTTACGATTATAAAGCAGTAGATCCTCGTTTTTGAAACAAATCTTGAGTTACCTTGCAATGGAAAAGTTAAACTTGTTAAGCCAAATTAGATAAGTTTTATATAATTATGTAATTATATAATTACATATGAAGTCCACTATTAGCGTAAGTAAAAAAGTTAAGGAAATGCTTGAAAGGAAGAAAAAGGAAATGGAAATAAAGTTAAGCAGACCGTTAAGCTGGGACGAGTTCTTCATGCTTTCCTTTAGCGATGAAGAGGAAAAGATCCCAAAGCTTACTGAAGAGGAAGCTGAGACCCTTAAACGATTGGTAGAAGAGGATAGGAGGAATTGGAGAACAAGAGAATTTGCTTAGACACTGATGTACTCATAGACGCGTTTAAGACCGACGTTAGAAAGTTTAGTGGGTATTATACTACGTGTATCAACTTGTACGAATTCTTAAGGGGGATAGCTTTCGTAGGCAAAGAGAGTGTGGAGATAGTGTCGTCATTAGGGTATAAATTTATTAAACGTTGATTCTATATATAAAGAATTAGCAATAAATTCGAATATTATATAAAGTCTAAAAATTATAGAAATATAAATAAGCAAGTGACGACACTATCTCCACACTCTTCTCATTCATAATTAGCTTAAGTCTCATTTTCCTATTTAGTATCTCTATCAACCTAATATATCCTTGTTCTTATGTATTACAGTTACTAATCTATAATAATATTTAGATAAAGGTTATCGAGGTATAGCTCATGTTACTAAACTCATTACGTCCTTTGCAGCCAATACTAATCCCTTCCTATCTGGCTCATCCTTAGGTAAAGAATACTCTTCATTCTCTTTCTCAATAAATCCCATGTTCACTAACCTATTTAAAATCTCGTAAATTCTTGGCTCAGGTACATCACTTAATATTGAGCTAACAACCTTTGTTACATCGGCAACACTTCCTTTTCCTCCAAGCCTATCAAGAGCGAGTATTGCTGCTGAATACCTCTCGGGGGATTGAGTTCCTAAAATGAAGTCCTTTACTTCCTTCCTCACCTCCTCTATGGCCATCTTCTCTATGTCGTCCACATTTACTTGTTTTTCACCATTCTTAATTCTGAAAGAATATTCAGAACCGAAAAAGGTTAACCAGCCCGGAATTCCGTCAAACCTCCTCAACGCGTCGTTTATTACATCTTCCTGCACTGTAACGCCTTCTTCTGCGAATCCCTTAAGCAGGAAATCCCTAGAAAGCTGTTCATTAAACCTCTCTATCTTTATTCTCCTTATGAACCTTCCAAAGAAGGGTTTTTCGTATTCAAGATCTTTTAGCATGTTTTCCAGTATACCTACACTACTCCCTGTAAATATAACAGTAGTGTTCTTACAATAATCATAAATATCGTGAAACACTGAGGAGAAATTTATCCCGTTAACTTTCATCAACTCTTGAGCTTCGTCAAAGATAAGGACTAAAGTCCTCTTATTGTCTCCAGCTAACAAGTCCAGTTCCCTAATCGTAGAGCTAACGTCCTCACCCCTAAACTTCTTAAGCCTAGGCCTTATCTTGACTAGGTTAAAATCTATGAACGAATTCTCGTCTATGCCTAATACGTTAGAAACAAACCTAATTAGCCTACCGCCTAAAGTGTACTTCTTTACAGCCTCGTTAATGCTCTCTAGGAATAAGGACACGAAGGAAGTCTTAGGATATTTCTTCTTTTTAGGATCGTAGATCCTCATTAGGTTTAATTTAATTACTATATATCTGGACTCATTTACTGCAACATTAACAACACTTGTCTTTCCTACCCTCCTCATTCCGTATACTGCAATCCATACTTTCCTATCAACGCTCTCCTTTATCTCATCTACTTCCTTGTCCCTATCATATAAGTCCTTTCTATCTTCCTTAGGTCTAACGTCAAATAGCATTATTACGCCTCCGTAATTATTACGCCGGCGTAACATAAAAATTTATTTGAGAAAATGATGAGTCCACCACTCTCGTAAGTTTCTAATTCACTAGACTTAAAATGTTCCATCTCTGCACTTGTACGATCTATAGTTGCATTATCTACCTTGCCACTTCTTTATAGAGTGTGGGCAACAATTTTGTTAATTCAGTATAAATTATATAAAGTGTAAATTTAGTTTCAATTCATTACAGATTGATTCGTCAATAAAGTTAGATAACAATTTTAATTTCTATTAAAATTATTATAAAACTAGGGTGCAAAAGAAGGCTTTAAGGCAATTTTGAATAAATTTCAAATAAATGAAATTGTTGTCCACACTGATAGTGTCGTCGTTAAGCTACAAATTCTGGGATTAACCTTCTCTCCCATAAGACTAGGGCTATGGAGTACATCATGGTGCGAATGCTCCTATTTACTGCCTTCGTTGCTCTCTTGAATCTAACTAGCCTATCCCTTAATGAGGAATGAAAGGACTCGTTAGGGTTAACCGGCGAGACAACCGTGTGGTCTTTCAACCAGAAGTACAAGTTATAATCATCGCTCACCCATCTACCCTCGTCGGGTAAATACTTTTTGACCTCAAGGAAAGTTCTCTCATCCCTATCCCCCACAGAGTAAATGAGGTAAACTCCCAGCTTCGTGTACACGTAACAAGTGAAAACCCACTTGTAAAAAGCCCTAGCATTCTTGTACAAGTAAGTCCACATCTCATCAACAACCTTAGCAACAACCTTACCCTTGACCAGCTCCTTAGCCCTACCCCACAACTCAACCAACTTCTCATACTTTTTCCTACCATAACGCTTAATCCAAGTGAAAACAGTACCAAGAGGTACGTTAAGCACCCTAGAAATAGCCCTCATACTCATACCATTAGCATACATTCTCAAAGCCTCCTCCCTCAACTTCCTAGAATGATGATGATAACTAGCATCACCCAAGAAGTACTTACCACAATCCCTACACAAATACCTCTGCCTACCCAAAGGCCTACCACACTTAACAACATGATGACTACCACAAGAGGGACAAGAAACGTCTTGTCTAAATACAGGCTTCCTACCCATAAGTAATACTCGTTATACAAATATAAATAGCTTAACAACGACACTATCTCCACACTCAGAGATTAAAGAGGTACGGCTTAAAGTTAATCTGAAGGCTTTTATGTAGATATTCGTCCATGCTGAAACAGTGTTGAATTTGTGAGGAGAAAGCAGTGGTTAAAACTAATAAATACTATTATCCTCCGTTTTATTTTACAAAAGGTGACTACTTTAAATCAACTAAATATTTTCTTGATTTCTTATCAATTGAGACAGTAAAAGCCTAATGTAAATGTTGTTAAGTATATAAAAATACAAAAACTTAAGTAAAATAAAAACTGAAATTTTGCAGACGTTATCTGTATGAGCTTACGTAGTTAAGCTTAAAAAGTTGCCGTATAACACGTCATAGTTGTGTATTTCGGACGGATTCTGGTATCCCAAAGTAAAAAAGATCTCTTAACGATTTATAAAAAAGGTCTTACCTTCTTAGGATAATTATTGCTATCATAACTGCTACACCTATTATAACAACTAATAAAACGAGCGGTAGAACGTTGGAAGACGTTGTACTAGATACTGGTGGAGATACCGGTATAACTATTTGGCTTGATGTAGTTGTATTAGAGGTCGTCGTCGATGTTGTAGTAGTTGTGGTAGAAGATGTTGTTGTTGAAGTAGCACTAGTTGTTGTTGTAGTCGTAGTAATAACTGTAGTAGGCTTACTTACCACGTGAATTAAGAACACGACCTCTGGGTCGTCATAAACTACAGTGAGGTTATAAACTCCAGCCTGGGTGAAGTTAAACGTTAAACTACTAACCACACTACCGTTAAGATAAGCAGTATAATTACTTATCCCTAAGTTGACCCTCACCTCCTCACCCTCCGTAACATTTAAGGAGTAAACACCTTGTGATACTTCCGTAACGTTAGCCTTCTCTCCATTCACTGTAACGTTGAACGGTAAGGGTTTTAAATATATTACGAGAGTCCCGTTTGACCCCACATAAACTGTTGTGGCATTTGGTATGTACCCGTTAGCCTCAGCTGTTATAGTAATTGTGCCAGCGACAGTTAATGTATAACCGTTTAACCCTACCATTATCTTCTCGCCATTAAGTAATATAATGCCTTGTATCGGTACGCCGTTAGAAGACATTAGTATAATCCTCAAACTGAACTTAGGTATTACGACTTTCACCGGGGAGGGGAGGAATTCGGTGATGTTGAGCCCGTAAATGCTCTCGTTAAAACCGTAGCCAGTGTTGTTGTAAAACACTTTGTAACTCCCTTCAATGCTCACTATCCCGCAAGGTAGTCCACTCCGGTTGAAGAGTAAGTAAGTCGTATTACTCAAGGGTAGTAATCCATAACTGGAGTTAAACACTTGTATGTTCTCCCTTAACGGTGTGAACTTATAGACATAGGTTAATACGCTACCGTTTGGGTAAATTACGTCGTTAGTCCCGTTAGGGAAGGAGACCTCTAAGAAGTCCCCGAAGCCGATATTTCCTATAACGTTTATTTCACTATGGGTAACAAATACCACTTCTCCCTCTTCGTTCTCTACATAGTAAGTGCCATTCTGGTAGGCTAAGAAGTACTCTTCATTTCCGGCAATAATTTGAACTGCAGGGAATACGGGTAATTTAATATCGCCTTGAGGGGTTATAACGTATTGTGAGAGTATTTTGAAACCGTTATTACCAACCTCAAATGTCGTGTTAAGATTATAAACGTTGGTCACCCTTAATGAAGTAATCATATAATACACGTTGTTAAGCGTTATATTGGGGTAGTATAGGAGTGTGGTGTTAACTAATGAGACTTTACCGTTGCTCAATGCTACGTAAGTTATGTTATAGCCGAACATCGTAGAATTCCCCACCTCTAGCTGTTCAGCGCTGACCTCAGCTACGTATAAAGTGTTACCAACTACGCTTTCCGGTATTAACTGAACTACTGTTGTGTTAAACAGAGTTAAACTGTATTCCTCGTTAGTGCTGAAAAGGCTCTCCATCCCGAATACGGGAGAATTGATTTTAACTTCAGTACCGTTAATGGTTGTCGTAGTCTCTTTCTCTGAGGGTAAGAAGAACAATGTGATAAAGTAGAGGTTGTCTTTGTTTGTGAGTAATGTAATGAAGACGGCGTGGGAGTAGAGGTATGGTAAGAATTCAAATATTTGCGACGGGTAGATCATTTGTGAGGAGAAGAGTGTTTTCACTGTAGAATACATTTCCTCAACGTTGTTAATTCCTATCGTATAAACTTCAATGTTAGCGTTTTCATAAAGGGTAATAGAAGAGTTAAATAGCGATGTCCAGTATATCAGCAAAAGGGTGCCGTTAAGCTGTATCGTAAGTAAGGGGGAATTACCTATAAGGAAGACGTTCTGTATCTCCTTTGTAAACACTAATTGGTAAGAGGAGATGTTAGTATAATAAACACTGACGTTTATATTTGCGGTTATGTTAACGTTTTGGTTTAGAAAGGAAACCCCTAGTACACTGCTCACCCTATAACCCGCTATTAAAAAACCGTGATTATATGGAGTCACACTTACTACGTTAAACGGTTCCGGAATTGGTATTGTAAGAGAAGGACTTGACAATACTAACGACGATAAGAGCGGTAGTAGGATAAGTAAGAGGGCATATCTCATTTTTTGTCGTGAAACTCTATGTTATGAGATTTTATTCGTTTCTCTAAAAGTTTCAATGACAAAAAATATAAATATAACAGCACTGTTCTTCGCTGGATCTATTCCCTGATAAACTTAGAGTGGAGGCTGTAACACGGAAGGCTGTTCCCGCATAGACTGCACTTATAGAGTGAGTAATCTGAGGCTAGTCGTGGCAGAAATATGAAGAAGTTACGCCATGGGAACCTTCTGAAGATTTAAAGAGTCTTTAAACCATTACCAGTTAAAACCAATACACTCTCTTCCTCAGCCTTAATTTTACTAAGAGCCGAATAAACAGTAGCCGAACTGTATTCTACTAATAGACCTCTCCTTGCCAACTCCTTCCAGGCATTCATTATTTCTTCTTCATTGACTACAACGCAATCACCATATTTCTTTATAATTTCTTCCATTTCGGGCAAAAGGAACGGGTTAGTAGAGACTAAAGCATCAGCAATTGAAGTGACTTTTTCGGGCGGATTGTACTTTATTCCCTTGACCTTAGAGCATAATGGCATAACTTGTTCAGTTTGTACGGCAATTATCTTAGGAATTTTGTTTATAATACCCCTTTCAAACATATGCCTAAATCCCTCGAAGACTCCTAATAGTAAAGTCCCGGCAGAGGTTGGGAGGAATATGTTGTCTGGTGCTCTCCAATTTAAATCCCTTACTATTTCATAAGCTAAAGACCTTATCCCGTCCCTAAACTGTGGTTGGAGTACATGAGAGGCGTAGTAGTAAGGAGAGTTTTCCGCAGCCTTAGCCACATCTTCCCTACTTCCTTCAATCTTTATTACTTCAGCTCCGTAACTCTCAATCTGTTTTAGTTTTTTCCCCCTTGCTGTTGAAGGTACATAGATTCTCACTTTCATTCCAGCCGCAGCACCGTAAGCCGCAATAGAAGCCCCGGCATTACCTGAGGAATCCTCAGAAATCTCTTTTATCCCCATTTGTGCTAAGTAGGAAATTAAAGTTACTGACCCTCTATCCTTATAAGACCCAGTAGGGTTAAGGAAGTCCAATTTAAAGTATACATTTCCACTCCTTAACATTGGGGTGTTCCATTCACCTAAGGAGATCCACGATTTTATGTAAGGAAAGTTCTCCCTTAAATTTTTAGAGAATGGTAAATCATCAATTTCGACCTTAAACGGGCCTCCGCATCTTTTACAACGTAACTCTAAACCCTCCCTTTCTTTACCACAACGTATACAAATTTGTCTCATGATATTAAGTAAGGTGTGGCCAAGTTAAAACTATCTAATTGAGTTAATTAAGATACATCTAACATAATTCTTCCGTCCCTCGAGGGATCGAATAGGGATTTTAAGGCCTCTTGCCCATTGCTCAGATCGAAAGTCTTCCAGATCTTAACTTTACAATCCTTGCATAACTCTAATAATTCCACGAAGTCCTTCCTATTTCCTCTATTTACCCCTAATATGCTCACATGTTTCGAATATAATTGACTGAGGTTAACTTTTACTTCAGCTCCCAGAAGAGTACCAAAAGTGACTATCTTACCCTTAACTCCCACTACTGAGAAACTTTTATCCCAAAACTTCTCTCCTAAGGAATTAACTACAACGTCAGCCATCCTCCCGTTAGTGAACTCCCTAACCTTATCCTCAACATCTTCATAACCTACTACGAGATCCGCACCAAAATCCTTTAACCACTGTTTCCTACTTACAGCTATAACTTTAGCACCGAACTTTTTCCCCAATTGGACTAAAAACATTCCCGTGTTTCCGGAAGCACCGAAAATTACGAGAGTCTGGGAAGGTCTCAGATCAGCCTCCTTTAAAGCGTGGTATGCGGTTAGAGCGGCTACTGTCAGACTTGAGCCTAACTCCCAACTATATTCATCGGGTAGCTTAAACACGTATTTCTCTTCAACTACAATGTATTCAGCCCACCCACCGTTTGTATCCACCCCTATCCTACCCCCGTTCCTGCACAAAGTCTCATACCCCATCATGCACATATCGCATGTCCCGTCAAATATCCTGCCATATATAGTTACCCTATCACCGGGCTTAACACTCTTAACGTGTTCCCCCACCTTAGCAACCTTACCGGCAAATTCCACACCCGGTATATGAGGTAATGGGTTTACCTTTAGGTTATTAACAGTATAATAGTCCACGGGGTTAACTCCGGCAATTTTAACCCTAATCATTACGTCATGAGTCCCTATCTCTGGGTCTTTATAGTCTGTATATTTGAGATTCTCCAGCCCGCTTTTATCAAAAATTAATGCTTTCATCATAATAATATATAACAAATTAGTGTTTAAAAATGGTAGAGTTAGAGAACCTTCTCTTTAATAGTAATCATAAATATAGTCGTACAGTTCTAGTACTGACTTGTCTAACTCCCCCCTTCTTACTTTGTCCTCCACAAGCTCTCTAAATGAGAATATACTGTCCATAACCTTTGACCTCCTTTCTGGATCCAATGGAGAGAGTATGAAGAGTACCCTCCCACTGTTCATTATGTACTTAGGGTGCAATAATTGCCTCATGAGTATTTCCATAATGACGGGGGCCATAGCCCTATCAAATCTTGGGGCGAGATTTATGAGCACTTCCTCGATCTCTGAGGGGTTAGCATTGAGGATTTCGGCAATTCTTTTAGTAGCTTCTTTAGCAGAGATCTCCTTAAACGGACCGGAACTATATGCCTTTGAAACTACCTTGTACACTTCCTCTACAGTTGTCTCGCTCATGTTCTTCCCTACTAATTCTGCTATTCTCCTAGCCACTCTCATGTCTTGTTCCTTATAAAACTCGTAAGTCCAATCAAAGTGCAATTTCCAAATTTGTTCGAACACATCCCTTACTCTAGTCCCCTTCCCTAATTTCAATACATCTTCAGCTGGAATTACCCCGTCCTTAGTAAGCTTTGGCCCCTTAATATACCCGTCTTTAGTGAATACAGCGTCCTCATTCATTAAACTCCACAACCACGCGGTGAATATCCTATAGGTGGCTAAATCGTTCATAAACCTTTGCTTCAGCTCATAATCGTCTATAGCAGCTGCTAAATTCCCATTTAATAGCTGAAAACCGTAGTTCGCAGCCATGTATAACGCGTGTTGTACATGTTCCGGTGTTATATCACCTTCCGGTACGTCGTATAAAGCATGCCATAAGTCCTTCCCTCCCCACAAGTCTTTATTATACAATAACTTTTCCGGAGTATCGATCATGTCCTTAGTTATAACCCAAGGTGTTATTTTACCCCTCTCGTCAATTAAACCGAGTTTTTGGAAGAGCTTCCTTTCTTCTGGTGTTAATCCACTGTCAACAGTAGGTAACTTTGACCCCTCCACCTCAACGTATTTAACTGGGGCCTCAATCATTTTCTGTAATTCGTCCAAGCTAGCCCTTAGGGGTTCGTTACCCGCCCTTACGTAAGCCTCCTCTTTAGTCGCTACCCAACTCTGCCTAAACATGTCGTAAAGTTTCCCCTTTACTTTACCGTTGAGTATATCCTCGAGGGTTACTTCACCTTCAACTTTTTCATCCGCGAAGAAGATGAGCCCTATTAACCTCTCCCTCAACTTATCCAATTTTATCCCTCTTAACGCCCTCAAATTGTATCTATTCCTACCGAAAGGATCTGTTTGCGGATAAAGCATAACAGCGGCCATGCCTCCCACTGGTGCAGCGTCCGCCTCTCCATCCTTTGCACCAGCCATTAGCATTATCAAGGCGTTATATTTCTGGTAAGCCATCATGTTCGGGGAAGTCATCGTTATGTTCTGGGGGTCGGGTAAGACTCTCTCTTGTAACCACATTTCGATAAGACTACCTAAGTAGTCCCATCTACCGTTGTTAGACTTTATTAACCTCTCACGGAATATCCAGAGTATTACGGGGAAGTACCTACCAGCATTTACTTCCTCGTATAAGAGGGCCAACTTAATGGTACCTATCTTAAGGCTGAGTTTAGTCTCTATCCTTCTCAAGATTTTCTCCACTATTAATGCTTCCTCCGGTGTTTGTATTTTGGGTAAATAGAAGTACACTCCAGAACCCGCGTTCTTTAAACTGTTGTAATTATTCAAGGTATAAATTACAGCGGAAACAATTATGGCTGGAATCGGTTTACCGTCTAACGTTATATCGAAGTCGAGTAAGTGTAATCCCGGAAGCCTGTGGAAGATTACGGGCCACTTTTCTCTGGATTTATTTATGGTGTACGTCTTCCCTTTTTCATAATACGGGTTAGGGGCTTTACCAGAGAGAAATAGTTTTACGTTCTTTCTAGCCTCCCACACATCGGCAACTGATTTACCAGAGCCATATGGTATGTACCACGCGGGTGAAGCATCTTCTTCATCCTCCATTGCTGATACTACATCAGCGTTTACTTGGTTATATGCTCTACTCAGAGGATACCAAGGCCCAGTTATCTCTAAACCCGGGTTTTTAAGCGGATGAGCGTCCTCGGGTATGGGCACATTTTCGTTAAGCCTCCAACTAAGCTCTGTCTTTTTACCAAGGAAATTATCAATCATCCCTTGAAGGATTTCTCTGAAAGTCCTTTTATTGCCGTCAGCGTCTACAAATACTTCGTCAAGGGAGGGGAAGGAACCTTTATAGGTTACGGGTTCTTTTGAGTCTAACCACTTCCTTCTCTTACTGATAACTCTTCTTATCTCGTCTGAGAACTCAGTCGCCAGTTCCTCAATAAGTCCCTCAACACTGACAATTCTCTCGTTAATAACCTTTTCCCTGAACAAGTCGTTGTAGTTTTTGTACACCTCCTCGGGGATTTTCAGTCTTGAAGACATTCCCCCTCAAATTTTAAATGTTACAACTTATATTAAAATTTTCCTAAAAAAGTTATAATAAACAAGTTATACATTTCTGTTTTCATTCCCGGGAGGATGATATTCATATGCGTCAACCCTATAATTCTTTCCCTCAAGGACTATTACAATCTCTTCAGCAGTTTGTCTGAAGACTCTTGAGGCCCTTAAAACTTCTACCCTCGCATCTCTTATAGGTTTCCCGGCTTCTAATGCTAATAACCTAGCTAATCTATCTTGCTCCCTATCCAGGATTTCAGAAACTTTCCTTAGAACAGAAGTCCTCTTATAGAGGGGCATTTTAGAAATCATTTCAAAACCCTTATAAGCCTCTTCAATCTCTCCTCTTACCTCGTCTTTACTCATCCTTTTTACAGTACCTATGACCTTTAAATTTGAGGGAGAACGTATTTCAATAACTTCTGACATCATAATATATTAAACTTTTAAAGTCTATAAATAATCATGATTATATAAAATAATCTTGTAAGATTTAAGCAATCAAATATTATTCGAAAATCTCTCCATTAATTTGAGGTATTTTATAATCTTTAAGGTTTATTCATTCATCGTCTTATTATTTAATAAAGTGAGGAGAAATCATAATGTATAGTAATAATTGTACATCTGAAACGAGAGTGTGGACAACAATTTTGTTAATTCAGTATAAATTATATAAGGTGTAAATTTAATTTCAATTCAACACAAGATTTATCAGTTAATAAAATATAGTGCTGTAATTTTAACCATGTCCAAAAATTTTATTGTGAATCAGAGAGTTTAAATGATGCAACTTTAAGGGAAATTTTAACCAAATTTCAAATGAATGAAATTGTTGTCCACACTGTGAAACGAAACAGAAATTCTCTTAGTGGTTCAGAATTCCTCATGACTGCTATTTGTCAAAGGTTACAGACTTTTTAGGATTCAAGCACGAATTTTTATGAGGCTGTGAATTTGGAAAATAGCCAATTATGGTTAATAAGTGCTGGGCTTACGCTATTTCAAATTTTAGTAGGCAGTGTAATGGTTTTTTACGGTGTTCTCCCTTATCTATTAGGAATCCACGCTTTATTAGCAGTTGTTTTACTAGCATTATCAGTATACGGTTATACTAAGGTGAAAGTAAATATCGAGAGGAGAATACTTATTGGAAATGTTGGGTTAATAATTTTAATATCTGCGCTAGGATACCTTTATTTATCGTCTGATAACTCAATAATTGTAATAATACATTTCTTTCTAGCCTTAGGGTTACTATCAAATTTCTCAGTCTTATATGGGTTTGAGAGGGGTCAAAAATATAAGTAAGCTGGTTAAAAACGATTTGGGAAAAGTCAAAATTTTTAAATTTTCCCTATAACACTTCACATATGTTTAAATTAGTAGTAAACGATTGGGGTTTAGCCCTTTATGATTTCGTTAGCTACTTAATAAGGGATCTGGGAGACAATTTAAGAATGGTTATTGGGTTAAGTGAGGATTCCTCTGTGTATGACAGTAACGTATTAGTAGTTGTTAGGGAGTTGAATGATGAGGTTAGGAGGATTGTTGCAAGGACTGCAATAGAAACAAACGAAAAACACAGTTCTACGATAAGTTACTATTTAACTGATGAAAAGGATGTTGAAACAATCGAGACGTTTACTCGTGTAAGAGTGGAAGAAGTTGATGATTGTGAAGAAGCCTTTAGATACTTTTATAACGAAATCAAGAAATATGTTGATGACGTGGTATTCCTTGGGGGAAAGAATTACGTTTATGATAGTAATGTTCTCGTGTTTGTTAGGGAGTTGAATGATGAGGTTAGGAGGATTGTTGCAAGGGCTGCAATAGAAACAAACGAAAAACACAAATGCATAATAAGCTACTATCTGACGAATAATAAGGGGTTATTAGATGACAGCAGTTATGGGAATCTTAGGGAGGTAATACCAAGAAGTCGGTATTAGCGAGAAGTTTTTAATTTTAGACGCCTTCCTACTGAAAAGATGAAGATGACGAACCGAAAAGGACAAATCGAGTTAGCTAAGGAGAGGTTGGTCAAGGCAGTGAACCAGGTTCTGGGCATAGTGAGGAGGAACGGGAGGAGCAGGAAGGTCGGGTTGGCACTCGTCTTGATGGTCCTGCTAGGTGGGAGATCCAGCGTGAGGAATGCTGCTGAGACGTTCGGGTTGGACTACGCAAACCTGCTGGAGGCGTTGGGAGAGCTCCACGACGCGTGGAGGGACTACTTGGAGATCCTGTCGGGGCTGGTGAAGGGTGAGGTTGCCGTCATCATAGACGACACCGTGGACCACAAAGAGTACTCCCGGGGGAAAGACGTGAGCCCCCACGGGAACTACTGGATCTACTGCCACACCCACCGGAGGTTCGAGAGGGGCGTCCAGCTCCTCACGGTCGCCATAGTGGACCTCTCCACGGGCAGGGCGTTCATGGTGGGGGCCTTCCCCTACGCCGTGAGGAAGATGTTGGATTTGGGGATTGTCACCGAGTTCAAGACCAAGATCGACTTGGCCAGGGAGATGTTGAACGTGCTCAAGGAGCGCTTCCGCGTGTCCAAGGTCGTCTTTGACTCGTGGTACTGGTCAGAGAAGCTCGTGACGGACAACGTGGTGTCTGAGCTCAAGTCCAACCGGAGGCTCCTCAGGGTCGAGTCGGCCCGGGGGACCCTCGAGGAGGTGGAGGGACACCTCCGAGTGGGAGACTTACCCCCGGAGTCTACTACGCCGACCTGACCCTGGGGGATCGAGTGATTACGGTAAAATTGCTAGTCCGGGAATATAAATGTGACTCCGGGACACACGTGAAGTACCTCTACACGACCGACCTCTCGCTCAGCGAGGAGGAGATCGAGGAGGCCTGGAGGATGAGGTGGGAGATTGAGGAGCTCCACAAGGACGTCAAGGCCTTGGGACTGGAGGACTCCTCGTTCTGGAGGAGAGAGAGGCTTCAGGGCTACCTCACGATCTTCACCATCATGACTAACGTTGTCAGGGAGCTGGTGGGGGCTCTTAACCTGAGGAGCGTGGAGGCGTTCCTCAGGTTCGTTGAACGTTATTTAGGCGGACCGCCGGGGCTAATGAAAATCTTTAAGTTACGTTAAAGTCCCATAACTGCTGATATTCCTTTAACTTCTACGTTATGTCTCCCTTCCTCTAATTGAGGAATTATCATATTCACTAGTATATATTGTGCTAAATTGGTTAACGCAATATACGCTACTTTCTTCATTGAATAACCCTCGTAAAAATTTCATAGACCAAATTTTTTACATCTTCTGTTATTTTGTATCCTTTAATTTTGGATAATTTTTCTACAGCTTCTTTAGCGTTTTTCACTTCACCATTGTTTATCCATTCGCAAAGTGCTTCTAAAGCTATTTTTGTAGTAAAACAGGAGGGAGAATAGTATCTTAAATCAATTTTTTCTCCTTCTTTTTTCCAAAATATTAGGACATTACCTTTTTGTGTTTTTATTACTTCGCATTTGTATCCTTCTAGGTTTCTTCCTACATATTTTTGACTCATTAGGAAATCTGAGGCTGATTCTCTTTTTGGATTACAACAATTATCAAATTTTTTCATTTAGGGTCACCCTAAATACTACTTTAAGGTATAAAAACTTTTCTTAAAATAGTACTTTGTGGATCGCTTCAGAATTATACAAAATTTTTAAGTAATTATGCAGAGTATTACCTGTGGAAAAGAAGAACACTAGGGATTGGAGCACGACGAGAATGTGGTAACAAGATACAAGCTAATGTTCCCCTTCTACGTCTTCGAACACTGGTGGGAATTACTCCAGGGAGAGAACAAGTATGCTAAGACCAAGTACAAGGCACCAAAGGAGTTCAACGACTAGCATTCCTACAGTTATTCTTCCCTTACAGAGTAGAAGGAGTACTAAGCGCTAGTTGAAATGAAGATAATACCGACAAGCCTAGATTAACAATATGGGAAAGGGTAAGAAACATGAACATAAAATTCCCAGAGGCAAATGACCAACTAGAAGCAGACGCAACGGGAATAAGCACAAACAAGGGAGGACAATACATTATCGCAAAATGGGGAAAAACCAAGGACTCAAAATTCCTCAAAATCGAAATAGTAATTGATAAGGACCAATTCAACGTAATAAACGCTGAAGTAACCAGCAACGAGGTTAAGACTGCAGTTAAGGATTTACAAGATAAGGGAAAGAAGATTTTATGGAGATAAAGCTTATGATGCTAATGAGGTTTATGAGGTTGTTATCCCACCTAGGTACTCCTTCAAGTCTCCTAGCTCTGATCATTGGCGTAGTCTGCCTATTGCGTTAAGAAGTTTATAAAGGAGGCCGGGTTTAACTTCGAATATAGTAGTTTCACCTCGCACTCTGTACTTCTCTATTATAGTAAGGATTGCAGTGACAAGGAAGTAAAGGAGTTACGACAGAAGGCGAGGTGAAGTACGATTTTATGCTAAAGGAAGTTTCTGTATTTTAACTACAAATCTCCTTGCCTAAAATTTCTGAGAATTGCAAAAATACGTAGGGAAACCGTTAAGGGTCAATTGTGAAACCATTAAGGACTTACATACTCCTTTAATGCCCTTAGTGTGGATGAAGATAAGAGATACAAGCAATAAGGGATTGAGTTAAAGAAGATATACTTTTTAAATGACTCCTTTTACCGTTTGTCCCTACACTATCATTTCAATCATTTTATCTTCATTCATGATCGAGTGTAGGGACTTAGCCCTCAACCACAAGTGGGTCATGGGACTCCTTCGAGCCCAACGGCACGGGGCTCACATCTCCGTAATCTCCCTCACCCTTTTGGGCATAGCCCACATCGGCGTGAGAGATCATCATTTATTAACAAAAGTTTGTTACAAACGGACAAAAAGATTTCTATTAATACGAAAAAGGATACAGCCCATACGAGAGGGCTTCACATTCACGAAATTGCAACTGAAAGTCATTCATTTATAAAGATTACATCGATTAGATCGCTTTGGCAAGCAAATTTTTACTCTATATAGAGAACGCAACATCTTATTACAGCTCGCTCAACTAAGGGCGGTTGACAGTCAAGAACAACCCTTGTTTCACGCCCTAATGGGTTCGTGAAGCTTAAGGTATAATAATGAGGCAATAATCCTCAGTACGGCAATCGAGAGCATCATATCTCTTATTCCCTCAACAACACCTAGGTATGAGGTTACTATCTGGGCCGTAATACCCCCTATACTCGACCCGGTCAAATCACCTAAAGCACTAACCGCACTGTATAACCCTACAGCCTTTCTAGTGTCTTTAGAACTATCATATAAATATGATAGGTATGCTGTAGAATTCACCGAGTTAGTAAACCCCGCTACTACATTTGCTAAATATATCTCATAAACTGAGTTTGAAAGTGCGTAAGCAAGTGGGAACGTGGCTAAAGCCAACCTACCTAAGAACATCATGAGTTTCCTATTCTTATCCACCAACTTCCCGACCCAGTTCTGCATTAACAATGTTGAGAGCCCAGAAATTGTGTTTATTATTGCAACGTTCTCGAAGTTCATGCTAAACACGTAAACTTGTGCCAAAGGGAATAATGGCCATGCTGAAGACCATATGACGTTGAACCCGAAAGTAACAAGTAAAAAGTCCCTAAGTTCCTTACTCACCTTTAAACCCTTACTTGGTGGTTTCTCGTAATCTACGTCGAAATTCCACGCGATATAAGTATCTATTAGAGTTAAAATACCGGTAATGAGGAAGAAGGGCCTAATCATTGAAACTGATCTTCCGACTAAAAACCCGGTAATGAGGGTAGCAACTAAACCACCCAACGTTGAATAAAAGGAGTATTGGGCTAACGTCTTACCCCTAGTTGTACCGCTAACCCTCTCCATAATCAAGTACCAACCGAAGAGGGATATGCCTAAAGAGGACTCAAGGAGTACATATAATAAAACAAAACTCACGCTGTTGAAGGGGGTAAAAGATAAGATTATCCACAGTAAAGTTGAAACCCCAGTACCGAGAATTACCAGTTTTTTCCCTCTAGCCCTTATGAAACCTAAGAGGAATTGAACTAATGATGGTAATACAGTACCGGCTGATGAAACAACTGCTAATACTTCACCGTTTAAACCGGAAAGTGCTGACAAGAAAGATATGAAAGGTTGTGATAAGTTAAGCGCGAAGTTCTTGAGGAGTATGTAAGTCCTTAATGGTTTCACAAGTATGAGATTTTTCTACATCTCTAAAAAACTATCCCCACATTAGCCGAACACTTAAAGCCCGCTAAAGCTTTATTTAATAGAATTATGAAAATTCTTTATGAAAGTAACTTATGAAAAGAAGGGGAAAGTGGGTTGGATAACCTTTAACAGACCAGAAATTATGGAGAGGGTTAGCGGTACAAATTGAATGCACTAGATAGGGAGTCGTGGTACCTCCTGTCCACTTACCTAAAGAAGGCTAATGAGGATAGGGAAATGAATGCTGTAGTATTAACGGCTATAGGTTGAGTACTTAATCCACCCGAGCTTATGATGTTCCCTATTCTCTCAAGATTTTTCAAAACGGGTACTTAATCCACCCGCTTATGTAGTTAACTCAGATTCCCTTAACGTTTCTGGGCCTGCTAATAAGGAAGCTATCGCTATGATACTTCCGATGCTGAACACTATTAACGCTGAGATGTAAGGGGAATAGAACCTACTTAGGAAGGAGATATATATTGACGAGAAACCCGCAATTATGAACGCTCCGTTATACGAAAATCCTACACCGGTCGCCCTACTTATAGTCTTAAACCTTTCTGACAAATAGGCAGGGGTTATCGCTGACGGTAAGTTTACCCCAAAACCGAACAGTAGAATAGCGTAAACTAATGGAACTGTGTGGATTCCTAAGTATAGTACCCCTGCCACAACTACAGAAACAACACTACCTATAAGGCCCATAGCCCTCCTACCGATCTTATCAGCTAGATAACCGGAAACGATCATCGCAAGTATGCCTATTACGTTCATGTATAACGCTAGAAGTCCGTAAACTGATGGTGGTAACTTCATAATACTACCTAAAAGAACCGGCACGAACTGGGGCCCGGCGTAAATCATCATCCAAAAACCTATCATGACCCCGATTGTCTGTAACAGAGGTCTAAGACCATGGACTACCTCACTCACAGTAGGTTTCTTAACTTTTAAGTACAAGGGGGATTCACTAATTTTAGCCCTTATTAACACTGCAACTATTGCTGGGAATATTCCTATAAGGAATATAATTCTCCAACCGTAAGACATGAAATAGCTTTGCCTCGCCAGGATAGTAAAGACCAGATCTACTATTACGAAACCTACCAAAGTACCCGATTGCATTAACCCGGAGAATAACCCCCTATTTTTCCCAATACTCTCCATGGCTAAGGTAAAACTACTTGAGACGTCACCTCCAATAAATATTCCTTGTAAGAACCTCAGCACAGAGAGTAGTACGGGAGCTAATATACCTATTTGGTAATATGTTGGTAAAATCCCGGTTAAACCTATTACTGCTGAGTAACCTATCACAGTGAATATCAGTAGCGTTTTTCTACCTTTTAGATCGGAAAAGAGCCCCATTAGGAAACCTCCTAACGGCCTCGACACAACTGTGAAAACTATTGGCAATACTGCACCTAAAAGCCCTAAAGTGGGGTAAAAGAGTTTCTCTAAAACTGAAGCAGTTATCACTACTGCACCTAAATCATATGAGTCCATTACCCATGAAAAATACGCCCCTAAGTAGTTGGCCTTTTCTATCATGACAATTAATAACAACTACTGGCTTATAAAATTTCATAAAAGTGATTAAAACGAGTATAAGGGAGCTAAATAACGCCTAATGTTTAGCTTAACTACTTTTCCATATAAATTTCACCTAGGGATCCTAGATTGCAGAACTTGGAATTTAAATCAGTGTTTACAAGAGTATTATCAAAAATTAGTAAATTGCTATAAACTTGCGTTATAAAAATAAAATTTTCATCCTAAAATTAAAGTAATTTAAATAAATACGCTTATATGTTGAAAGACGCTATAACATTTCATGTCCTCGGTCTCAAGGGTCGCGATTTTAGGACTGGTAGGAACTACTATAGAGTGGTATGACTACTACTTATTTATCTATGCCGCTCTACTAGCATTCCCTGAACTCTTCTTCCCTTCATCTAATTACCTAGTGTCAATATTAGCCTCAGTATCATCATATGCAATAGCGTTTTTCGCAAGACCTTTAGGTGCGACAGTTTTCGGTCACATTGGTGATAAGTTAGGAAGAAGACACGCACTGAGCTTTGACTTAGTATTAGTAGGGATAGCTATGATAGCGGTGGGACTAATGCCTGCGTACTCTACGATCGGATTAATAGCACCGATAGCAGTCTTCGCTTTTAGGTTCATACAAGGCTTAGGGGTTGGTGGCGAGTGGGGAGGAGTAGCTACATGGGTTTCAGAACACGTATCTTCAAAGAGGGCTTTAATCACGTCCCTTATTGAGATTGCCTCACCTTTAGGCTTTATTGGTGCAGCCACAGTACTCCTAGTTTTCAGCAAGGACTTTGCTACAATAGGCTGGAGGATAGGCTTTATAGTAGGTGGGAGCGTAGCGTTTTTAGGTGCATTATTTAGGTACTTAGCGACGGAAAGTATACCCTTTGAGAAAATAAAGAGCGAGGGAAAGATAAGTAAGGTGCCATCGATAGAGGTCTTCAAATACGCGTGGAAACCGATAATACTATTAATGTTATCGATAGGTGGTGTCTTCATGGCCGTTTATATTCCGGCCACAGTAATGCCTAGTCTTTATCTGAAGGTTGTAGGGAAGGAGTTGCATTACCCAGAATATGTTGACTTCTTGGGAATTCAAGTTCCTCTGACTTCAGCCCTAGTTTACTTGTTCTCAATAGCTGGCCTAATATCAAACCCGCTGTTCGGTTATTTAGGCGATAAAATGGGTAGAAGGACTTCACTCATCATAGGTGACTTGTTAATAGCTGCCCTTGCGTATCCTTACGTATACGGGTTCCTGAGCGGTAACTTGACTCTAGCCTTCGCCATGGAGTTCTTAATAGGTTTTGCTGCCTATGCACCATATGCATCAATGGCGGCCTTCTATCCGGAAAGTTTTCCCACAAAATATAGGTACAGTGGAGCCAGTTACGGTTTGCAATTGGCTGCCGCAGTAGAAGGAGGTTTGATGCCTATATTACTCGTAGGACTTCTAGGTTTGCCCTCCCAGTATTTAGTACACTCATGGATAGTCACAACGTTCTTAGCGATATGGGGAGTAATATCTGCCTTAGCTACTTTAGGTTTGAAGGAAACCAAAGGTGTGGATTTGACTAAGGAGGAGGTAGTAGTTAAGTAAGTTCTTTTTTTTAATTATTTATTTTTAAACTATTATGAAACCCTCATTCACTTCTTGTCCACAATTAAATTGGGAGGAGAAGTAGGACCCTAGACTTCCATTATCTGATAATGAAGAAGATAGCAAGAAGGATTGCTGAGGGTAAAGAGGAGTTTTACTGTGTATTTGCTGTGTCCTTTAAGAGTTGCGACTCAACCGATGTAATATGTTATGACTTTAACAAGTGAGGTTATACAAGGGGATCACACAAGGAGTAATGTAAGTGTTTACCCGTGGTGTAACTGGAGAGTTGCCCGGGGTTATACACCATTAAGGGGAAACCATCGTAAGCATTCGCCAGTTGAGAGATCACCAATATAAAGTACTTTGGTCCAGTAATACTGTTAAACGTCAAAAAGTGCGGAAGTAATTAAAAAATAAGTATTTACTAGAAGAGCCCATGTAAATCTTTTTCATCTAATCTGGGAAATTGTCTTATACAACGCTTTAGGGTTATCACCAGCTATTAACTTCTTACTCTTTTCGGAAATGTTAATGGCCAAGAACTCCTCTAAATTCTCTTTAATCCCTTTTTAGATAATACACAAGTCCAATTTAATCCCACTCTAACGTCCTTTACCGGTTCGTCTCTTTCTTTAGCATAGGAGATTAGGAAATCAATTATTTTACCCATAGTAATATGTTGGAGTAGACATATTTTATCCTTTACCAGCTAGCTGAGCGTAGCATTAAAGACTTCTAACGTGAACTATCCCTGAACAAGTTATAAGCTATACCGTAAGGGAGGGAGAGAGCTAATGCCAAACCAGGTATAAGGTTGAGGAAGTACTTTTTCACGCCTTTATAATAATACACGCCGTAACCAACGAGTGGGATGTAAAGGAGGGATAGTGGGTGAAATAGTAGACTGAGTATTGCTAAGATGTAATAACTCCCGTAATACGAATAACCAGTCAAAAAGGTGAAATCTGTTAAGCCGTCAAAAACTAGCATCATGTCGTATTTACTCCTCCACAAGTTCCTCCTAGCTTCCTTTATTGAGGACTTAAAATCTAGCCTTGCGTGAACTCTATTTAAATGTAGACACCTTCCCTCAGCGGGTTCTACTTTATAACCCAGTTTCTTCAACTTCGCGTAGAGCCATACGTCCTCATCCCTCTCATACCTCTCGTCAAAAAAGCCTATTTCCTTCAGAACCTTTAAGTTAACTCCCGCACAACCTAAATTTGGATTGTGCTCACCAACAGACAGTGGTTTATTTACCTCCTCTTCAGAATAGGCGTAATGCATCCACGTTAGTGCAACACCTTCGTTCAGCTTATTTTCCAACCTTTTAGACCAGTCGTATGGGATAACAACATCGCTGTCTAACATTATCACCCCGTCCTCACTTGCATAACTCAGCATCTTATTCCTAATTTTAGCCATGTTCACCCTTTTATACCGTTTGTCCTTTACGTAATACAGTTTATTTGACTGAAGTGAGGAAATGAGGGATTGAATGTCATCCCTCTCACTATTATCGTAAATTATAACCCTATCCACGGGTTGTGAAAGTGCTGAGGAAACGCTCCTCCTGACCCATTCTAGCTTATCTCCCGGGCCTATAGGAATAATAATTTCTACCATACCAGTATAATTTAAATTATGGAATTAAAAGTTGCAGTCGTTGCCCACGGTTTAGGGATTTCTAGTGCATACAGCGGTGAGGGAAAGATATATCAAACGTTTTTCGAAATGCTCTATGAAAGGGGGGTTAGTTACGTTGCCCTAAGTTTCGCTAAGCCGAGGATAAAGATAGAGAACGCAGTATACATATTACCTTTTTCCCTTCCTAAGTTTGATAAATACCAGAGAATCCTAGTCTATTTCTCAGCTAAAAAAGTAAAACCTAAGGTTTACCTTAACGCTTCCGGAGTACCAATACCTTTATCCCATATAGCACCTCACGTTATTTATGCCGGTGCACCGTCAATCGCTAACTTGCCGAGTAAATACACTTCGTCCATCTTTTGGAAACTCTACTTACTCCCCTTCAAAACAATAGTGAGTAAATTTAAGGATGAGGCTAAGAGGGCCGTATTTATTGCTAACTCAAAATATTCCGCAAAAGCGATAAGTGAGGTTTACGGAATTCCCATGCCTAAAGTAGTTTATCCGCCGGTTGATTTCGAGGATTACTCCAAAGCTTTCGGGGATAAGAGTGAAAGGGCTTTCCTGACTATCGCGAGGTTTGAGAGGGGTAAAATGATAGAAAACTCAATAATAGTCTCCGCTAAGAGCGGAGTAAAGGGTTATATCGTAGGTTCGCTCATTGAAAAGGGTTATTACAAACGTCTTGAAAAACTTAAAAAGGAGTTAAACGCGAATGTCGAATTCTACCCCAATTTACCAAAGGAGAAGTTGATTGAGTTGATGAATAAAATCCCAGTTTATTTCCACCCTACAATAGGTGAGCACTTCGGTCTACCCGTTATTGAGGCCATGAGTGCCGGCTTAATCCCGGTAGTACCTAAGGAGAGTGGAGCCTATGAGATAGTACCGGAATTCGCTTATTCGAACATTGATGAAGCTGTAGTGAAGTTAAAGGAGGCGTTAGAATCTAACATGCGGGATGAAATGAGGAGGAGGGCGTTAAGGTTTAACAGAAAAGCGTTTAAAGAGGAAATCTTTAATGAAATTTCAAAGTTTCTCTAGTTCCTTTATTAACCTTACTATTTCAGCGTGGACAAAAACTTGTGGGAAATTACCCGTAAACTCTTTACCCTCAATGTCCACGTGTTCTCCCACTAAATGTAAGCTTCCAGCGATTCTGTCAACTTCGTTTAAAATCTCTTTAGCCTCCTCAACCCTACCTAATCTTACGTAAACTCTTGCAAGCCAGAGGGTTGTAAGTAAGAACGGGTGTTTTGCCTCGCCCATAAAGTCATTCTTATACCTCTTAACAAAATTACCTATTTTAAGCTCGCTTTCGATCTTTTGGAGAGTGTTCTTAAAAATCGGGTCTTCAACGTTTATAAAGCCGTAAAGGGGGGCTGAGAGTACGGCAGAGTCTATGTCTTCACCCCCCGCATAACGTGTGAGATAACCATCTTTAACACAGTTCTCCATAATCCATCCCCTTAACCTATCCCTACTCTCCTTCCATTCGTCACTTTCTCCTACACTCTCAGCCAATTTTCCAGCCCTATCTAACGCAACCCACATCATTATCTTTGAGTGAGTATAATGCTTAGGTTCCCCTCTGTCCTCCCATATTCCAGAATCCTTTAATAACCAATTCTGTGAAACCCAATCGGCAATATGTTTAACTTTACTAAAAACGTCTCTTATAAATACCTTATCACCCGTCTTTTCGTAATATCTATAGAGAGCTGATAGGAAGAAGCCCTCGACGTCAAGCTGGATTTGTTTGGAAGCGGCGTTACCTATTCTAACCGGTCTTGAGCCCTTATATCCGGATAACCACTTAAGCTTTACTTCTGGAGGGGGTATTGTGCCCTCAATAGTATAAAGGGGATAATAAAACGGTTTTGACGTGAAGTTTATTAATGAGAGGAGGAAGTTGATAACCCTCCTTGCCTCTACTATAAACCCTGCTTCAAGTAACGCTTCTGCCGTAATTGAGGAATCCCTCACCCACGCAAAACGGTAATCCCAATTTCGAGATCCACCTATGACTTCAGGCAGAGAAGTTGTTGGGGAGGCAATTGTGGCACCGGATGGGGAGTAAATACTCCCCAGTAAAACGTATACTGAGGTTTTGTAAAGATGATCGCCCCCAACGTTGAAGTCCTCCCAAAACTTAATCGTGTTCTCAAAAGGCTTCTCAAAGTCCATGTTCAGTACCTTACCTCTCTCACTCATGGCGCCATGCTCTACATCTGTTGAGTAATTAGCCACTAGATACCCCTTACCACCGGAAAACTTCCAAGTATACTTATCCAACCTCTTAACCTTTCCTTCCCATTTGTATAAGAAGGCTATACAATCTCTCCCCTTAGGGTTAATGAAGCGGTTTCTCACAATTATAGGCCTATAGAGGGCGTATTTGAAGACCGGTTTAAAAAGTACTTTAAACGGCACATCACTCTCCACTTTCCTAATTATAATTGTCTCTCCTAAAGGTAGTAAATCCGTTATTTTAACCCTTCCTCCGCTCCTAATAATTACATCTGTAGTTAACACTAGGGGGTGATCGTAATATTGTCTTATTTCCTTTATCTCGCCTTGAGGTATTATAGTGAATTCTCCCCCGTCATCGTCAAGTAATTTAGTGAAGACAGACGGTGAATCGAATTTGGGTACCGGGAACCAGACTATAGAAGTTTTATCTATTAATGCACTTGTTCTTTGATTAGAAATAAACCCCATCATGTGTTAAATGTGGTAGAGTAGAGTTAAATTTTTACTTTCAAATAATATATGTGCATAAATAAAAGTTAATAATATTGACACCTTTATTACTACATTTTTCATAAAATAAATCAAATCTGGAAGGCTATTGACTCTCAAACAGAGTATCGTATTATCTTTACTTTCAGTATTACTAACCTTTATTACACATTAATTAAGAATAAAACTCTTTCGAATGAATAACTTTATATATAGAAATGAAGAAATAGACATATGGGATTATTTAAAAAAGAAAAGACATATCCCCAACAAGTAAACCTGCAGACAGTAGTAACTAAATTCGTAGACTACTTAAACGGAGACGGTTGGAAAGTACAACAAAAGGTTGAAGGGGACAAAGCTGTAGTTCAAGCACAAAAAGGAGGAATTTTAAGGGACTTAATTGCAGCAGATAGGGCTTTAACCTTTACGTTCGAGAACACACCACAAGGACTGAAAGTAACAGCTGGGATAGGGAAGTGGTTACAAAATATCGCGGTGACCGCAATTGAAGCAATACTCCTTTCGGAACTATTCCTTGCAGTTGACGTACCAGAAATGTTGTGGACAGAACATGTTGAAAGTAAGTTAATGAATAAATTAGACGAGATCGTAAAAAGTAGTGTGTAAAATATTTTTTACTTTACTTTTTTAATTCCCCTAATAGTACGGCTAGTAGGGTTATAAGAGTCATTAAATTATTAAAAATCCTCGCGTTTAATTATTCTTATGAAGGTTTACTTTCACGAGATATACGTTTCCACGAGTAAGAGGTTTGAGTTAATTGATATAACTGAAAAAGTTGAGGAAGGAGTAAGAATGAGCGGGATTAAGAACGGGATTTGCTTAGTTTTCGCCCCTCATGCTACTGCAGCAATAGTAGCTAATGAGCACGAGAGGGGATTAATGGAAGACATATTAACAAAAATCAAGGAGTTTGTTGAGCCCGATAGGAGGTGGAACCACAACTTAATTGACGATAACGCCCACGCCCACATAGGTTCTGCAATTATTGGCGCGGATAGAGTTTTCCCCGTTAGGAACGGTGAACTGATTAGGGCTGAATCCTTTTTCACGTTGATAGAAATCTTTTTATATTTGTTTGTAACAAACTTCTGTTGATGAATGATGATCTCTCACACCGATGTGGGCTATGCCCAAAAGGGTGGGAGTGATTACAGAGATGTGAGCCCCGTGCCGTTGGGCTCGAAGGAGTCCCATGACCCACCCAAAAGGTGGTTGAGGGCTAAGTCCTTACACTCGATCATGAATGAAGATAAAATGAGTGAAATGAGAGTGTAGGGACAAACGGGACTTGGCAGAACATATTTTTGGTTGAACTTGACGGCCCGAGAAGGGAGAGGCAAGTTATAGTTGAGGTTTTAGGCGATTGATGGTTTAACGTATAATACCCATGCGGTGAATAATCCGTTTTTTCTTTCCTTATAAGTGGGAAAGAGGGAGAATAGTTCTTCCGCAGTCATATTTCTAGGGTCTAAACCTTTACGACCTTTCTTTATTGATACGAAAGCTAGGCCTCCAGGTTTTAAAACCCTTATTATCTCCTTTGCTAATTCATTATGAAGGACAGTACAACATAAAACATCTTTAGAGAGAACGAAATCTACACTGTTAGAAGGAATCGGTGAAAGGTCTCTAGACACGAAAGTTTTCACATTATTAATTTTAAGTTTGTCTAGTTTCTTGTTGAGTACTTCTATTTGTTTCATGTCCGAATCTATTGCATAAACGATACCTTTATCCCCAACTTTTCTTGATAGAGGTATTGTGTAAAAACCCGGACCGCAACCATGATCCACTACCACCATGCCCTCTTTAACGTATTTTAATATTTCACCTGGATTTTCAAATATCCTTCTAATTGGATTACTCAAAATAAATGGAGGTATACGTCTGTCTTCCTTATTAGTCATTATAAGGTTATTTCGTCAGTTACCTAATAAACTAATCTAAATAACCATTCAGATAAAAGATTAAAACCATAAGTTTGCTTTTAGACTATTCGATTCTAAAAAGAACGTGATTTTTCTCCTTCTTGTGTAGGCAAGCTTCCTTCTCTCTTTCAATCTTTTGGCCCTACACTTTCATTATCTAGCGAGGGACTCAGCCCGACGATACGGGGCTCATACAAAGGAGAATTGGATGAGGAGAAAGAAAAGTTAACGCATGGGGAATGACTATTATGATACTTGTTTTGCCAATTCAAAAAACGCCCTCCAGAAGGGGTCCTCCTCAGGGTGCTCAATTTTCTTTTTAGACCCGTCCTTTTTAACCAATACTGTCTCACCTCCGACCACCTCATCGGTTACTTTACCAATTACCTCACTCTCTATTCCGTTCTTCGCTAGCTCTTTCTTAACCTCTTCCCCCTTATCAGTGATTATCATCATCGTCCCCTCACTTATAGAAACCCATGGGTCAATATTTACAAGGTCTGTTACTTCCTTAACTTCCCTCCTCATGAACAGTTTTTCCTCATAAATTGTCAACCTCTTATTAGTAACTCTTGCAATTTCCGTTAGTGCACCAAAAACACCACCCTCAGTTGCGTCATGCATTAAATGAATTCCCACGTTTGATGCAATTAAACCGTCTTTCCAACAACTCATTTGCCAATACAACTCGTAAGCCTCCCTAAATACTTCTTTACTCAATCTCTTTTCAAAATACGAGGGATAAAGGTTGACTAACAATGCCGTAGCCTCTATTGCAGGCCCTTTAGTCATTACCACATCATCCCCGACTTTCACTTTTGAGGGCATTCCCAACTTCTCTTTGTCTCCTATTCCCATCATTACAAATCCTCCAACCATAGGATAGTCGGTTCCCTCATAGACACCTGTATGACCCCCCACTACCATTACCCCAATTTCTTTCATTGCCTCATGTAACCCTATCCAAATCTCCTTAAACTCCTCATCACTTATCTTTGGTGGTAAGTTTAAGTCTATTAAAGCGTAACGTGGTGGAATACCGGAAGTCATGACGTCACTGGCTAAAATGTGAACTGCAAACCAGCTCGCTTTCTTAAACCCGAACTGTGGCACAATGAATACGGGGTCACTTTTTACCACTAATACTTTCCCGTTCCCTAGATCAATTGCACCAGTATCGACACCGTGTTGAGGCCTAACTATTACCTCTTCATGAACCTCCCCTAAATGTGGGTAAATTACTTCTTGGAATATCTTTTCGTCTATTTTACCTAAACGCATGAGTTTTACATTTAAATCCGGCTTATTATCTTTTTAGCTAATTTTTCTGATTTTAATCCCCAATTGCTCAAATGACCATACTAAGTAACACCTCCCTCCTTCTATCTTGCTGGCCTCGATGAGGTTAATCATTAGTTAAAGTATTAAGCACTAGATCGCCTTCTCCCTTCCAAACATCACCCAAGCAAACCACCACTTGACCTAATTCATAATAATGGACGGATCTGTTAAAACTCTTTTCATAAGGTTAGATGAAAAGGGATTTTAATAAGCTTTACTTAAAGACTATTTAATAGCTATTTAGTGTACCGTACTTTAAACTTACTAAGTAGGGGAAAACTAGCACTTCTACTCCTTTGATTTTGATCCTAGATTAAGTTACTCCTCCTCATCCCTTAAAAGCTTACAAGAAAGTATTGACTCACTATATTTCATAGCGTGTTGTAATGCCCTTCTTAAAATTTCCTTGACGTCCTCGTCCTTTATACTATAATATGAGAACTTACCTCTTTTCTCTACACTTACAACCCCACAACCCCTTAAGTATGCTAAATGGTGGGAAATTAAGGATTGAGATTTTCCTAAAGCCTTACTGAGTTCTTGCACAGTTGATTCATTATTGTTAAGCAAATGAAGTATTATTCTCAACCTGGTCTTATCAGCGAACGCGTTGAAGAATATTTCTAATTCATTAAGTACGTTTTCCTTGATTTCCACACTCTCCTCTCGTACATATCCCTAATAAATCTATGTATGAATAATTTTTCATATGTTCATATATACATAGGTTTATTAACTTTTATAAGAAATTACACAGCAGGGTGGAAAAAGTGAAATTCAGAATTAAAAAAGAGGAGCTAACTTGTGAGAGTTGTGGCGCCCCATTAAGTGAAGACAACATTTATGTAAGGGTAATAAACGGTGAAAAACACTATTTCTGCTGTTCCCACTGTGCAGATGCTTATGAGGCTAAACTGAAATGAAGGATTTGGTAATTTTAGGCTATGGGGCAGCGGGATTTGCAGCAATAATAGCTGCCAATGAGATAGGCGTTAAACCTACAGTAATAGGGTATGGCCCAATAGGGGGTACTTGCGTTAATGTAGGTTGTGTCCCATCTAAAAGGGTGCTAAGGCTAGGAGAGACTTACAGTCAAGCAAGCAAAATATGTAGTTTCACACCGGACTTCATGTCGGTTTTTGAAGATGAAAAGAGGTTAGTTAAAGAGATGAGAAAGGAGAAATATGAAGACGTACTGGCTAGTTATGACGTTGAACTAATTGAGGGGAAAGCATACTTTATATCCCCTAATGCCGTAAAGGTTAACGGGAGGGTAATTGAGGGAAGGAAGTTCATAATAGCTACTGGTTCCTCCCCTTCAATACCAATTATTAAAGGATTAAAAGAAGCTGGGTTCTGGACTAATGTAGAGGCACTAAACCCAGATAGAAAAATCTCTTCATTAGTAATTATCGGAGGGAGGGCATTAGCATTAGAGTTCGCTCAAATGTATAAAAGGCTTAATGTGGACGTTGTTATTTTGCAGAGAAGTAAGACTTTAATCCCGGACTGGGAACCGGAAATCGCAATTGAAGCGCAAAAAGTTTTAGAAGATGAGGGAATAATAGTTGTAACTAATGTTAAAGTCAAAGAAGTGAGAAAGGGGAGTTATAAAGTGGTAGTAACTGATAAGGGAGAGGTAGAGGCTGACGAGGTGCTACTAGCAACGGGTAGGAAACCAAATGTTGATCTAGGATTGGAAAACGCTGAAGTTGAACTTAACGAAAGGGGAGGGGTTAAGGTTAACGAGGAGTTACAAACTACGAATCCTAACATCTATGCAGCTGGTGATGTAATTGGAGGGCCCATGCTTGAGGCATTAGCCGGTTATGAAGGAACAGTAGCCGTTAAGAACGCTTTACTAGGATTACATAAAAGGATTGACTTTAACGCTATACCTCAAGTAATATTTACTCAACCCAATATTGCCAGGGTAGGGTTAACTGAGCTTGAGAGCGGTGGGGAGAGCAGAGTCGTTAAGATGAGAGATGTTCCGAGGGCTAAAATTCTAGGAGAAACTAGAGGGTTAATAAAAATGGTGGTTGATAAACCAACTAGAAGAATATTGGGTGTCCAAATGCTAGGTGAGAACGCTGGAGAAGTAATTAATGAAGCAGCTTTAGTTATAAGGGCGAAAATGACAGTTGATGATATAATTGATACTATTCACGCATTCCCCACGATGTCTGAAGCTTTGAGGCTCGTGGCACTAGCGTTTTATAAGGATGTAAGTAAATTGAGCTGTTGTATCTAGTAGTCCTATTGTTAAAATATGAAACTTGGGGCTATTTCCTTATCTTTAACTACAAGCCCTATGTCCCCGATACCTTTAAGGTTATAAATGGGGACAATAACGGAGGGAATTACCATAGGTTGAATATTTATCGATATGACGGCCTTTCTTGCCTCTTTAAATCCCTCCACTAAGTCATTTAATATTTCTTGAGGAGAAGAATAATTTGTCTTAAATATGCTGTTAAATTTTTCTACGAACTCCTCATTTAGTTCTAGCTTTAGATCCTGATAATCTAAAGTCAATATAATATCAGGGTGCTCATGACCTTCGTGAACAAGTCTTATTATGTCTCCTTCTACCTCTATTCTATGCCCTCTATGTCTAAATCTAAAACCGTCCTCTACTACAAAAATTGGAGTGGTAAGAGAATAGAGAAAGAATTGCGAGCCTAAGCGGAACACCTTATTTCCTACTGTCGCAGTGCGATCCCTAGTATATACTATTATCGGCAAGGGGACGTTACCGTAAATATCAGCTTTAGGAGGATTAAAGATGGGTGTACCTAGGAAGTCACGCGGAGGGAGTTTAGTGTCCATAAGTTTCACACATATATCGCCGAATAATTCCCTAAGGAAATCCTTGAGGTCAAATTCGTGTTCATCCTCTAGGGGTAGTTCATAAATAATGTCGTTCAAAACGTACTGCCTAAACGCTGTAAGTCTGACCCCATTCCCTTCCTTACGGTCAGATATGATTTTTCTCAGATTGTTGTTGACCTTTTCGAATCTCTTCTCGTCAAGGTAAGTAATGTAATACTGTTCGTGGTTAATTCCGAGTAGTTTAAGGAAATATGCGTCCCTTATAATTAACGCTACATCGAGTAGATAATACTTCTCTAAAGATTCGCCAAAAGAAGAGTAAATATCTTTAGCTAACTCTCTAAATCGCTCCGCTATTTCCCTTACCTTATCAACTTTTACATAATTAAACGACTTCAGTGAGGCTTCTATTACTTTATCAAGGCTTACGTTAACATTAGAGGAACCTAATAAGGGTAAGAGACGCACATATACCATTCCCATTAAAATTCTAATTAGGACCTCTGGATACGAATACCTTTCCAATCCTCTCATTTTCCCCAAATCGCTCAAAAAGGTCTGTATAATTTTCTTTCCCTTTTTAGCTTTTTTGACATACATGATGTATTTTATTAACCCCTCCAGATTATGGAAATAAGTAATTCTTCCGACTGAATTCTTTATCCTCATTGGGATAAAATATGTTACGTTTAACGGGTAAAGACCCTTAGATTGTATAGAATGGATTGCTTTATTAAAAATGTCTATCGTACTTAGTCCTTTTTCTCTCATATATTCAGTAAGATATTCTACCCCCAATCTACTCAAGAACATCTTTTGAACGTTCCTTATCTTGTCCACGTGATATTCCCTATAATTGCAGAATAAGTCTAAGGCTTTCTCCGTGTTCCCCTCATTTACGGCATCTAACAGTTCTTGTAAATAACTTTTAGTAACTATGGGAGACACTATAAGGGTTACGTCCCCTTGTCTTACTACAGTTACATCACTAACTTTATAATATCCAACGTCTGAGACAAGGAACTCTCTCTTTACAATATCAATGTAGTCCTCAATACTTCCTCCTTTAGGAACCAAAAACATGTTTATAAACAAGCTTTCCCTTCCCTCAACATACTCGCCCTGCAAACCTACAATATATAACGGTCTTACTTTTTCCTCATAACCTTTGACAATTTCCGGGAAAATCCTTTCTGCTATCTTAGTATCAACGTTTATACATTCCTCAGTTCCCTCAAATATAATATATTCGTCCGGATTTCTAGGTTTATACTCCTCTACTATCTTATCAAACAGTTCCAAATTTATGTTATAAGAGCCTATCTCCTTAAGTACACCTCCTTTGTATACGTAAACTTTAACTTTGTTCGCGTAGGAGTAATCTAATAAACTACCTACCATCGCATTATAGAACCTATTGTTGAAATGTTTTGAAGTATAATAATTAATAGATACGACTTGCCTTAAGACGAACCTTTCAGATACGATTTCCCTATTTTCACTCTTAAATATAATCTCAAAAGTAAAATCGTGAGTTCCTATATCTTGGATTATAATTGGTGAAAACCTCTCTACTGTAACTTCGTACTGTTTATTTGATACATAAACGTTATATTTTCCCTCCTCTACCGGTCTACCAAGAAATACGATACTGTCGTAATTCACTTTGCCTAACTGTAAAAAATTTCTTAGCATTAGAAAAGTCCTCTCATGCTCCCCCTCTTCGGTCTCACCTTTATAAACAAAGTGTAACCTCATTTGGTCTAAGTTTTGTGAGTTTAAGTCTCTAAGTGTCACATAAAAATCTTTTAACCCTGAGACCTCATCCGGTAATAGTAATGCAATTACTGACCCTCCTTGATCATCGAAAGTGGTTGGATAAAGAAGTAAATAACGTGAGTTATGATAAATCCATACCCCCTCAAAGGGACTTTCCATTAAAATTAATCGTCTTTTTGTTGAATCAACTCTCATACTCTATGCTTTACATGAGGAATATAATAAATATTACCGAACTCCGAGACAAAAGGTAATATTTATTAAAGTGTAAGTTAAGATATACTTATGCAAGCCAAAGTTATACAAAAAGTTGAAGAGAAAAAGAAAAGCGTAAAAGAACTTGTAAGAAAAGACAGAGAAATAGAAGCCATAGTTTATGACCTACCGTCAGTCATCACTGACTAACGTAATCCTCAATCCTAACCATATTTTTAACCTCCCCTTTAAGGTAGTCACTAACGTTTTTACAAGCCGCCATAAGGGCTTCCTCTCTCACTTTCTTATTCCCACCAGCCCCAGCAATATGAGGAGTACCAATAAAGTTCTCCAATCCCCAGAGCTTATTATTGTTGAACTCTTCCTTACCGTTTTTACGCCAGAAAACATCAGTACCGAACCTGACGTCTTTTCTCTCCAATAAAAGTCTATATATATCATCCTCAACTACTGTTTCAGCCCTACCCACATTAACAATTATCACACCGTGCTTAACGTTTTTTAGAACTTCATAATTAAGGACACCCCTAGTCTCGTTATTTAAGGGCAATGTATCTACTATTACGTCTACACGTGGAACTATTTCTTTTAACGCTTTTAGAGAATAATACTTCTCATCGAAGTACTTTTCCTCCTTAAAATGCCTAGATATACCTATATTATAAGTAAAGAACGCTTTTTTTCCTATTCTAGCTACTTCACTACCTATCCCCCCTCCACCTAAAATAAGGAAAGTAGAGTTAAAGATACTCCTAACTTCGAAGTTTCTATCCCTCTTGCCCACTCCTCTTGCTAATGAAAGGATTAGTGCAAAAACATGCTCGGCAACAGACTTGGAATACGCACCAGCGTTTGAGAGCAAAACAACACCCTTAGGAAGTAAATTAAAAGGAAAATCGTCAACCCCAGCTGAGAAAGTCTGAATTACTTTAACGTTCTTTGCTTTAGGTAAAATCTCAACCGCTTGTTTAGGCCAAAGCATTATTATTTCAGCTTTTTTAAGATCCTCCTCACTAAGGTTCTCATCTTTAACTGAAATTAACTTTTTACATTCCTCCGGAAGTTTTTCCGTAGAAACAATAAACATTGTTCATCACACACTTTGAGCTGTAGAACCAGCCAATATCATAAGTATGACTGAAATTATCAGAAATGAAGCTACGAGTTTAGATATTCTTTCTAACGATTTTTTAAGCTCTAATGCAAGGACGGAGTTTTCACCTACTTCTTTTATCAAGCTAGACCTCTTACTCATTATTATACCACCACTAAACGCTAAAACCCCAAAAGCACCTCCGACTAAGTTAAGTAAAGCCCTGACCCTAACGTTTAAGTTTTGGCTTAAAACTGCATGGACTATGAAAAGGTTTCCTTGGTATGGAATTAGATAAAGTATTGAAAATATCAAGATCCCAGTAATTATTGTGATCGTGGACGAAAGTAAGAAGAACATACCAACCTCTTTACCTTTACCCTTTACTATGGCATTTAGTAAAGCACCGCCCACCCATAAAGCACCGAAAAACCCGTGAATTGTGTTTAAGACATCAAAAATAACACTCATAAAAAAACTTGGTTTTAAAAGAAAATAAATTTATATGGAGTAAAACATGCACGCTGAAGAGCAGAACAGAGCACCGAAGAACCCTAAAGCCATTAAGTAAGAGAAATCTGGAGTTAAAGTACCGTAAAACGCTAGTCCTCCAGCAGCGGCTATCCCTATAAAGACTATGTTCAGTAACGCTAGGTAGTAGATTGTCTTAATTCCCTCCTTCTGGGCTTGCATTAGCATGGCGGCAGCGAAAAATGCCACGAGCATTGCCATACTTATATGAAGGGAAAGTATAGCCGCCTCCCATGCTTGTGATAACGGGAACTTATCGAGAACTAACGTTGCTAACCCCGCGTAAAACAGAACCGCGAGTAAGAGTGTTTCGATCCCGGAAATGTATAACATCAATCTGCTAGCCCTAATCTGAGTTACACCCATTCTTCATCCCCTCCTAATCGCATAAATTATACAACCGGTCGCGGAAAAAAGTGCACCAACAAACCCCATGCCCATGGCTAACAGATATGAAGGATCCGTGACTCCGCTGAAATAAAATGAGCCCATGAAAGCAGCATACAACACGAATATCACGTTGAGTAACGAGATTAACATTAAACCCTTATTTCCGTAACGGAAAGATGCAGCCAAGAGCCCAAAGGCTGTAACAGTCACTAAAATCGCACCGTATAAATGAACAATTAGTAAGGGCCCCTCTAGCGGTAAATTATATACTGCTAGACCCATTCCCCCTACGTATAGGAATAGTAATAACGCCACTTCCCCAGAAGCTATCGCCGGAGTGTAATTTGCTTTAGACATCAGATTTGCATAATAAACGTATTTTTCATACATTAATTTAATCAAGTCGCCCATAATTAACTCCCCCCGAAAGTGTTTCCTGCATCCTGAACTTTAGTATAACACTCTGTGGGCTTTTGGCCTTTAGCGAGTGTGAACTTAGGACAACCGGTCTGCTCATCGAAAGAGGATAGATAGGCGAAACCAGATAAATCACTAGTTCTTCCCAATATTACAGGGGCCTTAGTGTTCATCCCTACGGCGTATAAATAATCAGTATTTTCGTCCCAGTAAAGCTCAACATAAGGTAAAGGTCTGACTGTAGGCCCAGTTAGTACTGAGGCACCGTGATATGGGTCGTATGTGGAACCGTGACAATCACAGTGGATTACGCCCGGTGCGTTTGCTTGGACAGCCGCTTGCAAAGCTACTGAGGGTAGGAAGTTAGGAGTGGGCATATTTGCTTTCATATATTGGGGCGGGAAGAAGTGTATTTCGGGTGGCGTACAACCTAAGTGCTGGCATATTGCACTATATGCAACGATCGACCTATATGGGCCAACCCCTCCCGGGAAAGTATAAGTCTGACCGTTCTCTGGAATTACCACTGTAGTGGGCTTAATTTCCACGGGGTTATTATTTTCATCACCTAAGTTTAGCAAAAACGTTATGTCACCTTGCATTGGGTATTGGAATAGCAATATCTCTGGATTGTTTACTGGAATTTCTGATGCTAATATTGGGTTTGCGTCTGAGTCTACAATAAGTAGCCATGGGAAGAACTTTAGAGTTATCTGTGGCTGTGTGAGATAAGATATTACGGGAATTGCACTGAGTACAGCTGTAGCACCTAATCCTATTAATATCGCTTTTAAAAATGCCCTCCTACTTGGGTCTAGGGGACCTACGTTTTGTTCAGCGTATTCGAATAAATAATCTTTACCTTTCTTTACAAACTCCCTCTCGTTGAACCTCGTTTTGGGGTTACTCATTTTCCTAACAAGTCTACTGGCAAAAATTAGCTGATCGCGAGTTATTATGGGTTTCATTATACCCACCACTATGTTAACTATTTTTCAATGATATTAAAAAGTTTGTTTTTTAAAAAGGTAGTGTAAATTGTAGTATAATTACCCTTAAAATCGTGATTAAGCACATTCAGCTTTAACGGGGTTTTACGGTATGAAAATATGAATGTTAAACCATAATTTACAATTTTTTGTGCGTGTGGAGTAATCACCTTTTAAACAATCTTTAAATTTAATAATCTTAACTTTAACTATCAAATTAATAAACTACTATAAATTATTAAATAAAGAAAGAATGGAAATTTTAGGTATATTTTGATATATATGATAGAAAGATTTATAAGTAAAAAAACGTGAAATAAACTCGGTGTATAGTGTGAACTTTATTGAACATGCTGAAGAGATTTGGTTCGCAGTTATGTTAGTATTAGTTGCCATATTCTCCGGTTGGAACTATTATAACGTCTTGAGCGGCCATAGTGTGAGTTTAAGATATGGGTTACCACTCTTCAGTGGGCTACCGCCACAAGCCCAACAAGCTGTGAAGTACTTCGAAACCCATCCTCCAAAGGAAGGCTATAGTGAAGTAATTGACGGGATTTTAGTAGTTAATATGACTGCCATGCAATACAAATACATACCAAACGTAATTATAGCTAACACGAGCGAACCGGTAGTGATTATACTGAACTCAGTGAACATAAGTGCGGGCTTTTACTTAAGGCTACCTAACGGTGTTATTAATGTTAACTCAGTCCCGGGAATTCCAGACTACATTTACTTCGTAACACCCAATAGTCCCGGGAATTATACGTGGAGGGAACCAGAATATGTTGGTTATTCAACTTCTTATATGACTGGGACTCTGGAGGTGGTGTGAATGAACGTTAAACAAATTATAAATCCTAAAGACACTCTAGGAGTAGTTTGGTTATACTTTTTAGGTTCGGTATTTTGGCTAGCAGTTGCTGGAATATCAGCAATGAATTTAAGGACTTACCTAACATATGACTTAAACTCGCCACAAGTGGGAGTTATTTACTATACGTTACTCACACTTCACGGCTGGGCGGGAATTTTCGGATTTGTGAACATGGCCCCAGTGGCTATAATTTCCTTTAGCATGTACAAAAGTAAGCTCTCAATAGTCCACACAAAACAAATGACAATCTTGTTCTGGTTAGCAAACATATTCCTAGCATTAGCCTTAATCGGAGGGCCAGATATGGGTTGGTACGAATATCCACCTCAAGCAATTGAGGATACGGCAGCTTTTAAGGCTTTCACTGTTTACAGTACTCCACTACTTATGGGCATGGGATACCTCTTCGTGGTATTAGCTACCTTATGCCAGACTATCATGTATTTCATCCTCATAATAGATGCCTATCTAACTAAGCCTAGAGACGAGAAGCTTAACATTTTCGCTGCTTATGGAGTAGCTTTCGCAATAGTAATCGCCTTAACTTTACCAGCGTTAACAGCAGCTAATATGTGGTATGCATTACATTTCTTCTTTAATGTCCCAGTAGACCCTCTGCTTTGGGTAATATTATTCTGGTTCTACGGTCACCCGGTAGTTTATTATGTACCGTTCCCGCTATTCGGTGCACTTTATTACTATATTCCGATCTATGCAGGTAGACCCTTATATAGCGAGAAATGGGCTAGGTGGAACATTTACTTACTATCCATAGGTACAATGGCAGTATGGGTTCATCACTTACAGACCTGGCCTTTACCGATAATCATAAGGTTCTGGGTCACGGCGAGTACGTTAATATTAGCTTCAGGCTCTGGACTTACCGTGATGAACTTAGGACTTACAATACTCACGTCTCAAAAGTACAATTATAGAGATCCCGTAGGGCTTGGAGCCCTAATAGCTTTAATAGGGTTTATACTTGCTGGAGCACAAGCCCTAGTATTACCAGTGAACAGTATTAATCCTATCTTCCATAACACGTACTATGTGGTCGGGCATTTCCACTTAATGATCTGGACTTTAATTGTCATGGGATTCTCTACAGTATTCCTTGACATGCTGAGATCTAGTGCTGTAGGGTTTAACTTCAGTGCTGATGTTTCCAGGTGGATTAGAGGTGGTATGATATTATGGACAGCGTCGTTTATGGCCGTAGGTTATCTTATGTCTTATATAGGTTATTTTGGCATGTTGAGAAGAATGATAGCCTACCCCTCTTACTTCCAACCCTTTAACATAGCAGAGTCATTATTGGCCGAATTGGGAATTCCGGGATTACTAGTAGTTATTTCAGCCGGTGTGTTAGACTTCTTAAGATACTCAACATCAGTAAGTACTAAACCAGTTTCTCCACCTCCAGCCTCTTCCCCCTCTTTTACTATGGAGGTGAGAAAGAATGGTTGAGGAGAAGAAGGAAGGAATTATTGATTCCGTAATTGATAGAGTGGGAATAAAGGAAGCACCTCTTTTCAGAACACCAGATTATATGTATAATATCTCTTACTGGCTTGGAGGAATGGTAGCTGCTGCTTTCGCTTATACAGTAATTACTGGGTTACTTTTGCTAATGTATTATCAGCCGGCTTACGCTTATCAGTCCACTATGAACATAATTTATAATGTACCTTATGGTGCAATACTCTTGTTCTCCCACCTTTACGGTGCTTACATAATGATTATCCTAGCTTATATACACATGTTCAGAAACTTCTATGTTGGAGCGTACAAGAAGCCGAGGGAATTGCAGTGGGTAACTGGAGTGCTTTTACTTGCATTAACTTTAGGCGCTTCGTTCTTCGGTTACTCACTGGTTAGCGACGTACTTGGGGTTAACGCTATAGATATAGGTTCTGAGCTAATGGTGGGTACCGGAATACCGGGGGCCACTACATTAGTAAACTGGTTATTTGGCCCCGGTGGGTCTGCTGCACTGTCCTCATCACCAGAAGTGAGGTCTGAATTATTTGACAGACTCTTGGGATGGCACATATTACTGGTATTCCTAATAGGAGTGCTATTCATGTTCCACTTAATGTTAGCAGAGAGGTATGGCATGACCCCATCAAAGAAGGAGAAAAGCAAAGTCCCGGCATATTATACTAAGGAGGAACAGTTAAGGTTTAACGAGTGGTGGCCCAGGAATTTCGTATATATGTTATCTATCGTACTATTGACGTGGGGTGTAATACTTTTCGTGCCAAACCTCTTAGCTAATATTAATGGCTTACCGATTGTAATTAATCCTTACCCGGCACCGCAAGCAGGCTCACCGCAAGCAATAAATACCGAACCTTATCCGCCGTGGTTCTTCTTATTCTTATACAAGTTCGTGGACTTCGAGTTGCCTAATGGGCAACCTTTAACTCCAATTCTAGTAATGGCGGTATTAGTAATAGGATTACTCGTACTTATATTCCTACCATTCCTAGACACCAGTGACTCACTGCTACTCATGAGGAGGAAGTTCTGGACGTGGATAATGACTCTTCTGGCAATTTACATGGTAGAACTATCAGTATGGGGCTACCTACAACCTGGTGTACCAGCACCCTTTAGTGAGCAAGTAGTCTTATTAGCTCCTCCAGCCATAATTGTAGGTTTAATAATACTCTTCTGGCCCAGTAAGGACAATAACGCTGTAGGTGCTATAAAGTTCTTATTTAGATTTCAATTAACGCCTTTAGACATACTCTTGGCCTCTGTTTCAACTCTAGCATTAGCCGGAACTGCAGTTAACTTCTTAGTGGAACCCACAGTGATAAACGGTATAGCTCTAGCCCCAGTAGCAATGCTCGCCGTCTATTCATTACGCAGAGTTGCCCCGTATATTGTAGGTAGAAAGAAGATCATGGCTAATGGGCAAGGTAGTGTGGGAGTAAGTTGGAGTAAGAACGCGGCTATGGTTGCAATGTTCGCTATTCTCATTATCTCAATAGGTTTAATGGTACTAATGTGGACTCTACCATCAGTAGGGCCACAGGCCACGTATGCTGGTATGGACTTAGGAGTAATCCTTATGTTGTGGGGTATTGCAGTTCAGTTATATCATTATATAGTTTACGTGAGGTGAGTTAGATGAACAAGTTGGGTTGGGTTATTTTAGGTTTAATTTTAGGTGCAACAGTGTTTATGGCATCTTTTATGGCATATAATTTTATTTGGGATTCAACACACGTATTACTGGTGATCTGAAGTGAAGAAGTCAGTCTTAGCATTAATCCTCTTGCTCGTTGTAGCTATATTTTTCTTAGTAATAGCTTTACCGAGTAATTTCGCCCTCTCTTCGTCTATAGGTGTTGAGACTACGACAGCGATTATGTTTTTCGTTTACCTAGCGTTAGCATCTGTAGCCTTCATCTTGCTCTTTAAAGGTATAAAATAATTTTTTAAAATAATTTTGTTTATTTGCGGTGTATACTATCTTTCGCATTTAAAATTATTTTTTATTAAAAAATTATATATCTAAAAAAGTTGTAAAGTAAACTTGACCCGTTGATATACCACCGTCCCCAGCCGGTAATTTACGTGGCGTTATCACTTCGACACCTTCAGAATTTTCCACTATGCCCTTAAGAATATACTCATTAACTGCAGCACCACCAGATACTATAACTGTTTGTGGGTTGAGTTTAAGTGCAGCCTTAATTAATGCCTCCCCTAATTTATACTGAACAGTGTAAGCCAAATCCTCCTTCCTCCTATCTCTTCCTTTATTAACTAACCACTCGAATATCTTAATAGTGTCTATCTCCTCACCAACCATAGGGATATCGAGATCCTCTAATAACTTACCGCCTTTTGCTGAGGATTCTAATTTTATCGCCGGCTCCCCCTCATAAGTCCTAAACTTGCATATTCCTAAATATGCTGAAACAGCGTCCAAAACTCTACCGGTACTTGAAGTAAATATTGTTGGTCTTCGAACCATCTTTTCCAATATTTCTAGTTCTCTTTCTCCTAGACTAACAATTTTACTTATCTCCTCCCACTTCATGAAATGAGAAATGAAAATTGCTAACATTCTTTCTGGCTTAATTGCATTAATGTCACCACCTACGTAAGGAACATACTTCAAGTGATAAACTCTCTGATATTTTTCACCCTCAAATTTTATAATCTCACCGCCCCAGGCATTCCCGTCATCGCCGTAACCTATCCCGTCTATAGCTATTCCAACGCCCTCTTCAATCCCATATTCCGCTGAAACACTTAAGATATGAGCATAGTGGTGCTGTACTTTTACCACTTCCGCAGAGTACTTTTCCGCTAATTTTTCAGCTAAGTAAAAACTCTGATATGCTGGGTTTTTATCTGCAACTACTATTTTAGGTTTTAGACTGTACAGTTTTATGAAAAATTCAATATACTTTCTTAAGTCCTCTAATGTCTCCAGTTCATCAGTATCACCTATATATTGAGTAGGCAAGATCTTATCCTTAAAGCCTACAGCACCAACGTTCTGTAATTCGGCACCAACAGCTATTACGTCACTTCTCATACTCCTCTTTATCTTAATCCAAAGTGGTGCATATCCCCTACTCCTTCTCAGAAACATAACCCTTCCATTAGACACTCTTAGCACGCTGTCGTCAACCCTATTAACTATTTTCCTATTATGATACAAAACGTAATCCACTACGCCTTTCAGTTTCTCCCTTACGCATTTCTCGTCAATGCACATGGGGAAACCGTGCTTATTACCACTAGTCATTATTAAGACATGAGAAGGGAATTCATTAAGTAATAGAAAATGTAATGGAGTATAGTATAGGAAAAACCCGTCTCTATCGAGGTTTGGAGACACGTATTTAGAGATTGTGCTATCCTCCCTCTTCCTAAGTAATACTATAGGCCTTTCCGGCGAGATCAAGAGATCCTCTTCCAAAGGGCTTACATAGGCGTATTTTCTAATTATGTCTAAGCTTAACGCCATTAGTGCAAACGGTTGTTGTGGTCTATTCTTTCTCTCCCTTAACTTTAAAACAACATCATCATTAAAGGGGTTTACGGCTATATGAAAACCTCCTATACCCTTAATAGCTACTATGTACCCTTCTTCTATTAGTTTAGATGCAACCTCTATAGGATCTCCTTCCACTCTTTCTCCATCGATACTTTCTAAGAGTAGTCTTGGACCGCATCTAGGACAACTAATTCCTTGAGCGTCAAACCTCCTTTCGTTATTTGGGTCGTGATATTCTGAATTGCATTCATCACAGAGGGGGAATTCGTTCATTGCGGTGTTTTCCCGATCGTAAGGTATTGCGTAAAGCATTGAAAATCTGGGTCCACAATATGCACAACTATTAAAGGGGTATCTGTATCGCCTATTCCTTTTGTCCAAAATTTCTTTTATGCAATCGTCACAAACGCTTATATCTGGAGGAATTTGACTAGGTTCTGTGATCTTTTTCCCGCTCTTTAGGATTTTAAAATCGTTAAACCCTACGTATTCTGTTTCCTCTATCTTTATGTTTTCGATTTTTGCGGGTTTAGGTAGTTTTGTGAAGAGTAAGTAAAAGAATCTCGCAATGTTTTCTTCTCTCCCTTCTATCCTTACTTCTACTTCACTACCTCCCAAGTTCATGACATATCCTTTAACTCCAGATTGTACAGCAATCCTATATATAAACGGCCTAAATCCTACTCCTTGAACTATACCACTAATTATAATCCTATATTGCATACTATAATTTAGTTGAAAGATTAAATTAACTGCTGACATCATTTTTTGGAAATTGAATAGAAGAAATACGTAAAACATGTGTTCGGTTTTAAAAGGTAGAAAAAGACATTATATCCTATGGCAAAACCGTTCTTAAGACAATCCTCGGGGTTGGTAAAGAACGCGACGCTTAAGGACTTAGTAATGCTTAACGTTGCAAACATGGGTGCTGGATTAGCAGTATTTGAAGGAATTTCACCCTATATTTCTCCAGGGGCTGTATTATGGTTAACTTCGTTAATAACTTTCCTACTAACACTCCCCTTAGTATACACTTACACAGAACTAATGATGAGAATGCCTAGAACTGGAGGGGATTATGTTTGGTTATCGAGAAAACTTGATAAAAGATTGGGCCCCATAATGGGTGTTGCCTTTGCCTTTAACATGCCACCCTATTTTGCATTATCGGCATTCTTTTCAGTTTCGGCAATAAACCTAGTCCTTTACGAAATCGGGGTATTAAATAATAATCCAACACTAGTTTATTTAGCAAATAACGTATTTGTTAACCCGTATGGCACTTTAACACTCAACCAAGAATTATTAATATATACATTAGCGGCTGTTTCATTTGTAATCATTATCTTAATAAATATATTAAGACCTAAATGGGGTTTTACCTTAACTACTGTTTTAGGAATTATCTCATCAGCAACGCTCTTCCTAGCAATGATTGTTTTAGCTGTTAATGCCGGGGTATTTCACAGCGAACTCCGAACTTTTATTAGCGATTTGAGCATTTCTCCCTCATCTACTAGCTGGAGTTTCAGTTGGCTTGCCACACTTTACATGATCCCATTCTTCCTATCCTTTGCCTACATATGGCTTTATGCGGGCCCGGCAGTAGCCTCAGAGGCTAAGGAGGGGAGTTTAAAGCTTAACCTCTACCTCGGCAGCTTCTTGACTTTCGTAATGATAACTTTACCGTTCTTAGAAATGAACTTAATAGCTGGCTGTGCAACAAACACAGCTTATTACCCTTCCTACACTTACAACTTCTGGAGCCTTGCGATTTTCTTCTCCCATAATGAAATTCTGGAGTGGATTTTAGGAATCGGGTTAATAGCGTGGAACTACTTCATAATGGCTTTCGGTGTTGTAGTCTTTGCTAGGTATGTTTTTGCATTCTCTTTTGATAGACTGTTCCCGGCAATTTTCGCAAAGTTAAACAAATACGCTTCACCAGTTTACGCCCACTTGCTAGACTTAGTAACTACACTTGCTTTCTTAGCCTTACCTTTGATCTCTGTAAGCGGCGCTTTAGCACTGTATTCTTACACCCCACTAGCACTAGCCTATTTAATACTCGTCTCCCTCACCGGTGTTAAGGTGGGATTAAAAGAGGGGAATAAATTGCTCACTGTGATTTCCTCGATTTCTACTGCAATAATGATAGCTATGGAGGCTGAGATTCTAGACCCTTACAATAATTACTCTTTCAGCGTCATAGGTACCAGCGGTGTTAACTGGATTGCGACAGCTTATATCTCATCCCTAGTGGGATTGGGGGTAATAACTTACGTTCTCGCAAAGTATTATAGGAAGAAAGAGGGAATAGACATAGATTTAGTTTACGAAGAAATACCACCCGAGTAATTATCTTTTTCTTCCCTTAATTATCCCGATTACTATAAGTACTACTCCAGCTATTGCTAAAATAATTCCCATTAAGACTAATATCCCCGATAAAGCCAGTTCTGAGAGGGGTGCAGATATTATCTGGTAATTTAATTTGGCGTAAGACGGATTGGGGTTTATAAAGGTTATGTTCCCCGCTGAAGTAGAATAAAATCCTATCGCTTCCCCTTGAGGAGTGGATGAAGTGTAAGCGTTAGAGGGTATTCCAACTACTTTTAAAGACGAGGAGGAGTTATAAATAATGGTCACCAACCTATCAGCGGGATATTGTATAGAGTAGTCACCCAGAGGCGGGATGGTTATGCTGTTAGACATGGTGTGTGAGGTGAGAAGTTGGAAAGCTATGGCAAAATACGCTACAAATAATCCAAGACCTATAACTAAAACTATAATTCCTATTTTAGTATATTTGTGCATATGATGTAATAGAATAAATTCTTAAAAAGTTTATGAATAGAAACCGTCAGCGACTTTTCTTTCCATCTCTCCTAAAAGTTTTGCATTAATCCACATTCTACCGAGAGCTCCTATGTTCTCTTCATCAACCGTTACTACTACTCTATCCACATCTTTCCTAATTCTAACTAGGATTACCTCATCCTTATGATGTATGTGCCCTACCTTTTTTTCACCCCTTATAAAATAATCGTTTTCTGAATACTTAGTTACCGTGGTGCTCCAGCCCTCATTTTTAAGGGACTCCTCTATATCTTGTGCAAACCTTTGTATATTAATGTTCGGGTTCTCGAAAACTTTTTCCATATGAAGAAACTTGACAGCTTTCTTAAAACTTTAACTCAAAACTTTTCAGTTCCAAAAAACCCTGAAGTCAGAACTAGCTTTTTACCCTACAAATTATAGTGTTATGAACTCTCGATTAATTTTATAATAAAAAATAATATCGTTAAAACTATGAAAAAAGGTAATTTACTTTTTATCGTAATGGAGGTTGTAGGCGTGATAGTGTTGTCTTTAGGGTTTAAGACTCGAGGAGTCATATCAGTGGTTTTAGGAGTTACGGGGTTATCCATTGTCGTAATGACGGCCTGGTATTTTAGTGAGAGGACAAGTAAGTAACAACTGTGTTTTCATCGGCAACACATCCAGACGAGAAGAATTTTCTCTTATCTCTGTCAGAAGAGAATTCAATTTAAGCTTCAAAGAGAAACTCGGATTTCCACTTATCGTATTTTAAACTTGTGTTGTTAGTAGATTTGTTGCCTCCTCAACAGCCTCTCCGAACCCTTCTCATCAACCTGGGACTTAGTAAAAAATTGCGTGCAGTTTTTTAGTATGCTTTTCTACGAGGCAAGTTCTTAAAAATTCAGCCCCTTAACTCTATTGGCACATAATCTCTCCTTTCTGGACCGGTATATATCGCCCTGGGCCTTATGAGCCTGTGCTGTTCTTCAACATACTCTATGAAATGACTCAGCCAACCAAGGGTTCTAGCTAAAGCAAATAACGAAGTGAACATAAACACTGGAAATCCTAAACAGTAAAATACTATGCCGGAGTAAAAGTCTGTATTAGGATAAATACCTTTAAAGCCGAAATTCTCTACACCGAGTTTCTCAAGCTTTTCGGCTATTTCAAAATATTTCCTCGCCTCAGCATTATTCTTACTCAGTTCGTCTGCTAATTTCTTAAAAATCTTAGCCCTCGGGTCATAAGTCTTATATACTCTGTGCCCGAATCCCATTAACCTCTTCTTCTTTTCTATGATGCTTTCTTTAAACCACTTTTCCACGCCATCCACTGAGCCTATTTCTAGGAACTGTTTAAACGCCTCCTCAGCAGCACCACCATGTAAAGGGCCTTTTAAAGCAGCTAAAGCAGCTACTATACACGAGTAAAGGTCTGATAATGTTGATGCCGCTACTAAACCAGCCGTAGTTGATGCGGGAACTTCATGGTCTGTATAAAGTATTAAACTCGCGTCCATTGCCTTGACTTCTTTTTCGGTAGGTTCCTTATTAAACGTAGCACGTAAGAAACTCTTAGCATAGCTTTCTGAGGGCTCTGGAATTCTCGGTTTTAACCCTACTTTAGCCCTATAAACGTTCGCTGTTATTGTAGCCGCTTTACTTATGATCTCCAATGCTACTTCCTTGTTCTTGCTCTTATCCCACGAAGGGTTATAAATTGACGAAAGGACACTAAATGCGGCTTCCATTAAACCTATAGCGTCACTCTCCTTAGGCAATGAGTATATTATATTTATTACTTGTTCTGGTACTTCATAACTCTCACTTAATTTGTTTTTAATCCATTCCAGTTGGCTTCTATTCGGTAGTTCTCCGTAGAGCATTAAATGTATAACCTCCTCATAAGATGAATATGCCACGAGGTCGTTGATATCATAACCGCGGTACCTTAAAATTCCATTAATCCCATCAATAAACGTTAATGAAGTGGTCTTTATTACAACGTCCTCTAAACCCCTACTTACTTGCATTTCAATCACCCCCAACCCATTCACTATCTTCAATTGTAGAAATCGCGGAAAGTACGTGGGTCTCGTTTATTAAATCCCTTATTGAGATTACACCCACTAGTTTGCCGTCCTTATTAACTACGACTAGATGCCTTACATTATATTCATGCATTAATCTCGCAGCATTAATTATTGGTTCATCTTCCTTAATTGTAATAAGTTTAGTTACCGTACCTAACTCTTCAATGGGCAAGTTTAAATCCCTACCTTTTGCTACTGCGTGAAGTAGATCCCTCTCGGTGAAAATTCCTATTGGTTTACCGTCTTCAGCGACTATAACAACAGAGCCGATGTTATGATGAGACATAAGTATGACAGCGTCTATTGTCCTAGTACCTTTAGTCACTGTAACTGGTTTCTTTGTAATTAATTGTTTAACTTTACTGCTCATAAGGTTAAATTTGAGTTGTAAATTTTAAATCTTTCTCAAGATAGATATCTAACTTTACAAAATGGATTTATGAATTATGATAATGTACGTTCACTAAGGGATGGCAGAACGAGATACTTATATTACAAAAATTCCGTTATATATTTTTCTTTCGATAATTAATTTTGTGGGATAAGTTTAAATTGTTATAAAGAGAAATTAAACATGATGTTTTATGAAAACAATTGCCTTTATTGGAGTTGGGAAAATAGGACAAACAATTGCCTTTAACGTGTTGACCGGAGGATATATTGAAGAGGCGATTATATATGATATAATTCCAGAACTACCAGAAAAGTTCGAGCATGAACTTAGACACGCCATCGCCTCAAGGAGGTTAAAGGTTGATATTCTAAGTACTAATAACCTTGACGATGTAGCAGATGCAGGCATAGTAGTGATAGCTGCCGGGAAACCCAGAAAAGCTGGCATGAGTAGGAGGGATCTATTCATTGACAACGCTAAGATAATGATAGATTTAGCGTCGAAACTACCTAAAAAGAATAGGGGTGCAATATACGTAATGGTAACTAACCCAGTAGATATGATGGCTTCAGTATTCATGAAGTATAGTGGGGGAGAGTATACTATAAGTACTGGGGACCACGTGGAGACCATGAGGATGAGGGCTTATATAGCAAAGAAACTCAAGATACCCGTTACTGAGGTAAACGGGTTTGTAGGAGGGGAGCATGGAGAGGACGCTGTAGTGTTATGGAGTACTGTAACAGTTAAGGGGGAGAAATTTGATGAAACTAAGTTAGGAATCTCAAAGAGCGAAGTTGAAGAGTATGTTAAGAAAATTCCCGGGGAGATTATAAGAGTAATGGGAGGTACTATATGGGGACCAGGGACTATTATAGAGGAAATAGTTAGAAGCATAGTATTAAATGAGAATAAAGTAATGTCTATAGCGTTTCCTCACAAGTTTGAAGATGAGATAATTCATATAAGTGAGCCAGTAGTCATAGGTAGAAATATAGGACCTTCACTAGAGGCTTTGCTTGATGAAAAAGATAGGTGGAACTTTATGGCTTCAATGAAGGACTTTTATAACGTTTACAAAGAGAACTTAAAACAACTAGAGGAAGCATTACAACAACAGAAAGCATGAAATTTTTAAATTATTAGCTATTTAACCAAGCTCTTTTTCTTATCCAAACTTAAATCCCATCCTTTACATCTTTTCATTAGAAAATTACTTTAGTTATGAAACAAAAAATTACTCATGGAAGAGGTTTCGGATTTAATAGCCGAATACGTGAGTTCAGTTGAAGATGTTAAAAGTGATGCGATTAAAGAGGCTAAAATAAGGCTTTTAGACTCGATAGCGGTAGCGTTTGCGTCAAAAAACTCACCACCTGCTAAAGTAGTAGAAAAACTCTTCAGCGAGTTTAGAGGAGAGTACCCTTCATTTTCAGGGAACTTTACACCAGATTTCTCAGCCTTTTATAACACTTTACTGATACGTTATTTAGACTTTAATGACACTTATTTAGGGTTAGAACCTTTACACCCTAGCGATATGATCGGCGGAATGCTAGCACTGGGAAAGGACGTTAAAGGAGAAGATCTGCTACGCGGTATGATAGTCGGTTACGACGTGGGTGTAAAACTATGCGACAGTACTTCTTTAAGGAAGAAGGGGTTTGATCACGTTAACTTCTTGGAAATAGCCTCTACTGCCGGATTAGCTAACATGCTAAGACTGGACTACGAGAGGACTAAAAACGCAATATCACTATCTATAGTCCCTCATGTAGCATTGAGAGAGACAAGAAGCGGTAAGCTGTCGATGTGGAAGGCTGGTGCGGCGGCTGAGGCTATTAGAAACTCTGTGTTCTCAGTACTTTTAGCCAAATCTGGTATTACCGCACCCGAAAAGCCTTTCACCGGGGTCTTCGGTTTCTCGACGCTCATTGCTAAGGATATGGATATTACAAAGCTAAAATTCAATAGTGAGGGTATATTTAAAACGTCGTTAAAGAAATACCCAGTAGAGTATCATGCTGAGGCTGTAGTAGAAGCTGCACTAAAGCTACAATATGAAGGAGAGATTAGGGAAGTAATAATCGAGACTTACGAGGCTGCAAAGACTATACTTGCAGACTCTGAAGATAAATGGAATCCAAAAAACAAGGAGACGGCAGACCATAGCTTACCCTTCATTACTGCCGTAACTCTCCTCAAGAGGGACTTCTGGTTAGACTCTTATTCACTTATAGGAGATGAGAGGGTTAAAGAACTGATGAGAAGGATAAAAGTGGTTGAAAACGAGGAATATAGTAAAGTTTACCCCTCTGAGTTACCGGTCACGTTAAGGGTTAAGACTGATAAGGGAGAATACGAGTATACGGTTAGGAGCCCTAGGGGGTATTATAATAATCCCATGAGTAAGACTGAAATTGAGGAAAAAGCTCTAAGGCTAGGCTTAGATGAGAAGGTTATAAGGTTAATAGACGATATTGATGGATTGTATATAAAAGATTTTATGAAAAGCGTGGTGAGTTAAAGTGTCTGAGGTTTTAAGAAAAGCGGATTTCTTAATAATCCCCGGAGTGTTTAACCCGTTTACAGCATTGTTGGCTGAAAAAGTTGGGTTTAAGGCAGTTTACTTATCGGGCGGTGCGTTAACTTCCTCACTAGGCTTACCAGATTTGGGAGTTATCACTTTAGATGAAGTAGCATGGATGGTAAGGAGAATTAGGGAAGTAACCGATATCCCCATAATAATAGATGCCGATACTGGGTTCGGAGAAGCGATAAACGTTTATAGGGCTGTTAAAGTACTTGAGAGGGCTGGGGCTAATGCTATACAGATTGAGGATCAAGTCCTTCCTAAAAAATGCGGTCATTTAAACGGTAAAGAAGTCGTTAGACCTAAGGAGATGGTTGAGAAAATTAAAGCGGCACTTAAAGCTAGAAAAGAAATGTTAATAATCGCTAGGGTCGACTCAAGGGGTGTTTACGGTCTAGATGATGCAATAGAGAGAGGTAAAATGTACCTTGAGGCCGGTGCTGACATAATTTTCCCAGAAGCACTTGAGAGTAAGGAGGAGTTCGCCAGGTTTGCTAAAGAAGTCAAATCACCGCTTTTAGCTAATATGACTGAGTTCGGTAAGACGCCGTTAATTACCGCACAAGAATTTAAAGAAATGGGATATAAATACGTGATCTTCCCAGTAACGATTTTCAGAGTTGCTGCAAAGGCTATGAAGGAAGCTTTAGAAGTATTACTTAAGGAGGGGACTCAGAAGTCACTGATTGACAAGATGATGACTAGGAAAGAGCAGTACGAGGTTATCAACTATTACTTTTATGAAAATCTGGATAAAGAGTTAGCGAATAGCTAGCTGAAAGTAGGGGATAGCGTTGCGGGAATAATTGAAGCCATGCTGGAAAAGGTAAGGGTGTATTAAATCGCACATCTTTTTTAACCCATTTCTAACCTCTTTACAGTACTCGGGATGAACCCGGTATAGCTTGAGAACTTACTGACGTTAACATCCTTCAACCTCATAACGACTACCTTACCTAATAACCCACCTAAATCAACTACTGCCCCAGGCTCAGCGTCAATCGGAATAACCCTAACCCCTAAAATCTTATTCAAGGTCACAGCCATTGAAAGTACGTCAGCTATTAACCCTATTACCTTATCTTTACCTTGCCTTTTACTCACTCCTACCATATCAATACCGCTATTACAGACGGAAGACATTGCGAGAAGTGTGAAGAAGTCTATCGATCCGTTAATAGCCCTCTCCACCATTATAGCGTCCTCACTTATTGGTATGAAAGCACTACTTAATCCGCCAACTGAAGAAGTAGCCATCGCTCCACCTTTTTTAACAGCATCCATAAGTATTGCTAACGCTGTAACGCTACCATGTCCGCCAACCTTCTCGATCCCCATGGCTTCAATTATCCCCGCAACACTATCCCCTACTTTCGGTGATGGAGCTAATGATAAGTCTACAGCACCAAACGGAATTGCCATAGCTTCAGCTACCTTCCTACCTACTAACTCTCCAAGCCTGGTGATTTTAAAGGAAGCCCTCTTTATTACCTCATGGAGTTCTTGCAAAGTCTTAGGTTGTGCCCTCTTTATAGCCCCTTCTATTACACCAGGCCCACTAACGGCAACATTTATTACAGCCTCCGGCATTCCTAAACCGTGATGTGCTGAAGGTACGAAAGGCGAGTCTGGGGGTACGTTTGCTATTATGGTAGCCCTAGCAGATGAGTATGGCGACATCTTAAATATTTCATCTACGAAGAGTTTTATTGAGTCAAAGTTTAACCCTAACTTAGTAGATCCAGCGTTTATCATACCCGTGAGCCTTTTAGTGCTTTCTAATGCCTCACTGAAAGTCCTTAATACTCTCTCAGCACCCCTAGTCACACCTCTATCAGTAAATGCTGAATAACCGCTTACGTAATCTATTTCATGTTTTTCTCCTAACTCGTCAAGGGTTTTAGCTATCTCAATCCCAGCCCTCTCATTAAGTGCCTCTAAGAAAAACTGTATTGGTGATACTGCTACTCTCTTTGTCACTACCCTAATACCGTATTTTTCAGACACTTCCTTTACACTTTCCGAAAACTTTTCTAACATTGAGGAGAGGGTTTTTAGTTTCTCTATAACTTTTCTCTCATCATCTGATAATGCGAATAACGTGTTTACGCTTAGGGTAACTGAGCGTATGTCTAAGTCTTCCTCATTTAACATTCTGTGGACTTCTAATATTTCCTCAGCTGTGTACTTCATTTACACCCTCTCCATGTACCTAAATACTTCTTCATGATAAACGTGCACTTCTACTCCTAACTCCTTACCCTTTTGCTGTAATTCCTCTCTCAACTTCTGCAGTGGTACTGTGGACTTTGAAATGTCGACTACCATAATCATTGCAAAGATCCCTCTAACTACAGTTTGAGAGATATCGATAATATTTACGTTCCTCTCAGCTAACTTAGAAGAGATACCAGCAACGATCCCGGGCTTATCAACTCCAACTACAACAATTACAGCGTTTTCCACGCGGTTTTAATATGAAAAGGAAATAATATTTTTTGTTACGCGTTCTAATTATCCATATCTAATAACTTCACCTCCTTTGACTAAATAAAGTTCTGCGTTGACACCTAGTTTCTTAAGGTATTCCAAATTTTCCTCCTTATCATCATAAACTTCTATTTCACCACTAAACAGTTTTACAATTATGTACTTCCATTCCTCATCCCTCATTTTCATCTCTTCGTCAGTCCTACATATAATACCATTTACTATTAGCCCGTGGGATAGGAGTGAGAAGTCCACGTAGTTCCTTACGGAACAATGTCTAGCAGTCAATACGAAGACCTTATCACCTTCCTTTACCTTTCTCTTTATATATTCAATAAAGGGTGAGTTCGGCAGAGCTAGGTGATGGTATTTCGTATAAGCCAAGGAATATACTGCGCTTTTCCCCTCCTTCTTTACTCTCCTTAACTCCTCAGCACTCATTTCAATACCCCAAATCTCTTTTATAGCCGCTTCTACGCAAGGGTTAGTGTTAAATAGTGTGTTGTCAAAATCTACGAGAACTATTTTCATTGTTAAAGAGTGTAATAACACAAAATATATAAAAGTAATATGACAGACCACCTTCGTAATACATTTATTACATGGACGTAAAGTTTAAAACGTACTACGAGAACAATAAATTATGCCAATAATCAGTATAAGAGTTGATGATGAGTTAAAGAAAAAGATGGACGAGTTAAGCTACATTAACTGGAGTGAGGTAATAAGGAGGAAAATTGAAGAAGTAATTGAAGAGGAGGAGAGGAAGAAAAAGATAAAGAAGGATTATAAGAGGATTGCAGAAGCCTCATTAAAATCATATGAATTCTTTTTGAATTACGGAGGGAAGAAGTCTGAGGAAGTCGTAAGGGAATGGCGTGATAGGAATTGGCAATTGTAGATGCATCAGTCGTAATAAAGTGGTTTGCTAACGAAAACTACAGTAAAGAAGCACTTTTACTCAAGGAAGCTTACGTTAAGGGCTTAGAAGACTTGTCGGCCCCTTGCATCCTCCCCTTTGAGGTATTAAACGGGTTAAAATACACATACGGTTTGGGAGAAAAGGAATTACAAGAGGTGGGTAAGATTTTATCAGACTTCCAAATAACCCTTTATCCCCTCGACGAGATACTTAACGATACAGTCTCTATATCCCTCAAGTATGGGATAACAATTTACGATTCAGCATATATATCCCTTGGGAAAGTCCTAGGGGAGGAAGTTTATACCGCCGATGAAAAATTGCTTAGAAAGGTGAGTGACTTACCTTTTGTCCACCACATTAAAGATTTCAGAATTTAATGAGCTTCGTTTTCTTCCTCTTTTTTACTCTCGAACTGTATTGTAACGTGATTAATATTAAACTTATCCCTCAAAATTTTTTCAGCTTTTTCCCTAGTCTCGTCCAACTCTTTTAAGGTCTTATGAGGGTCTGTTAAAACGTGCAAAGTTGCTACCTTTACATGCTCGCATAATGTCCATACGTGAATATGGTGAACCTCAGGCAGTACGTTTTTTAGCTCTTCCTCTATCTCACAAACGTCCACCGGCGATTTCTCCATAATTATGTTAAATGATGTCTTAAGTGATCCTATTGAAGTTAAGATAATTATGGCCAAGATAATAAAGGAAGAGAGCGGGTCTATAAAATACTCCTTTGTAAAAAGTATTAACAAACCACTTGCCCCACCTATTAGATAAGCAATCCCGTCTTGTATTAAATGTAGCCTTGTTCCCATCTCCTTTCCTTCTACCTCATTTGATGCAAGAGCGAAGAGAGTGAAGGCTAGAAATGATGCTATTGACAGTAAGAGTGGGTTATCCCTAACGTGGTTTAACAAAAAGACGAGAGAGATATAAAGGGCTACAGCACTACCGACTAGAACTGTTATGATGTTTAGTAATGAACTGAAGACTTCTATTCTGTGAAACCCATAAGTGTACATTGAGTCCTTCCTAGAAATTAATTTAGATAGATGAAATGAGAGTGAGACGACTATCGCATCAAATAGGGAGTGAAGGGCTTCAGATATTAGAGTAGCACTATGAGAGAAGAGGCTAACAGTAAGGGTGACGAGAAATGTTAACCAGAACGCTAAAAGTGTTTTTCTCACGTAAGAAATAGTCTCACAAAAAAATAAATAGATTGCTTAGGGAGAGCCTAATAATGTAGGTGCATGAGCTACGTAAGCTAATGCTATTTGCATAATTATGATACTCACAACACCTATCAAGGAGGCCTGATATTTTCTTATTTTTACTTTTTGATTTTATCATCTTTGATCAAGTCTCTCTCATCTTTTATTTTATAAAAAACACGTTGGAACACCATAGTTTCACAGTTTTCATAATTATTTTAACAAAAAATTCTACAAGTTTTTATAATTATTCCGTTAGGGACTGTTAATATGAAACATAATTATTTTTATAATATAAGTTTTCGAATTAGAAAAACTTAAAAACTGGGAAAAGCATAAATAGAAACATGAACAGCCAAAGTTTAATCCTTCCTTTACTCATTACGGTTTTTTCACACTACTGCTATCATTTCTTATCCTGCTATTAATAAGAAGAAATAAGGAGATAAAAATAGACCATTCAGAATTTGATGAAAGGGATTTGATGATTTTAGAAGCAATAAAAAGAGGCTATAAAACACTTTCAGAAATTTCAGATTTCACTAAAATCTCTAAGTCAACTGTATATAGAAGACTGAAGAAATTACAAGAACGGGGTTACGTTAGTTATAGTTGGATTTCTGGAAGGGTTTACTATGAATTGAACTTGAAAAAGAATGAAACGACTAAGGAGGAGAAAAGAGAGAAAGGGAGAAAAGAGGATTAAGTAGTTACTGCAACTTGCTTAATCAAAACTGTGATCGGTTCAACAACAAGATCTTCAAACTCTCCTATCTTTTCAACTAGTTCGCCGTTCTTAATTTTAAGCCTTAAATACTTGTTATCATTTGAAGACAACCACACTAATAACGTCTTTCCACTACTCTTAGCTAAAACGCTGTTTAAGAGTTCTGGGATTTCCTCCCTCTTAATATTCATAGAAATTAATGATTTCTGTTTGGCCTCTTTCTCCATTTGTATAAGCATCGTCTGGTTAACCAGCTCCTTCTCGTTAAATTGAGACAGTAAATCAGAATCGCCATCTATACTTATGACTACACCATCTTTCTTAGCTAGCAAAACAAATTTTATTATCTTAATATTTTTCCTCAAAATACCCTCCCTAATAAATTCGTAGTTAACTTCGTTCAATCCTACCTTGTACTTTACCCTAAATGTCTTATTTTTAATAATAGCAGTCATATTCTCTTTATTATAAGCCACGTTAAACAAGGGAAGGATTTTCTCTGGTTTTGAAACTACTTCAAGTACTGAAATTTTATCAGCGTTAACAGTTAAGCTTATCACGTAATCTTTACTTAACACGTATTACCTTATAAATGGATAGTGTTATTAAGAACTAGGGTAATATCGCTACTCAATGCGTTTATAAAGGGAAAAAGATGTTACAAATCCGCGGGATTTCCTTTAAAAACTAAAAACGCTTTATTTCAACAATTGAGAAGATTGAAGTAAAAGGGATTCAATAGCGAATCTTCACTGTAAGAACTGATAGGAGGAAGGTTTAATCTCTTTTACCAAGTTATATTTGCTATGACTTTTCTGCTAACAAAAGCCTTATAGTGAAGAAAGGGATCCTAAATTCACTCTTATCCCAGTGATCTTGAGAAGGAAGCCATTATTAGCTTCACGGATTAAATTTCGGCATAGTTCACATCGGCGTAAGAGACTGTAACGCTTCTACGTAACTACTCGTTATTTTTAATCCTTCTAAATATCGTTTTGACAAGTTGTGTTTATATAGTATTACTGAAGTAGTTTTTGTTGATGATCTCCCTAACTGATGACGGGCACTGCTCACGAGGTTTGGGGAGTGAAAAACTGGATGGGAGGGTAGTGGCGTTTCCCTCGACTAGCCCCAATGAGTTAAGGGTGACTGTGTATGATCCCTTAAGAGGGGTGCCCGTGGTGGAATTAAAAGTAATTAAAAGTAAGGAAAAGTTACGCCACGGGTAAACACTTTCCTACCAGTATGTCTGAGGGCTGTATCCTTTTTCATGTTAATAGAAATTTTTTAATTTCTATTTATAACGAATTTTTGCTGATAAATAATGATCTCTCACGCCGATGTGGGCTATGCCCAAAAGGGTGGGAGTGATTACGGAGATGTGAGCCCCGTGCCGTTGGGCTCGAAGTAGTCCCATGACCCACTTGTGGTTGAGGGCTAAGTCCCTACACTCGATCATGATTGAACATAAAATGAATGAAATGAAAGTGTAGGGACAAACGGTTAGAAGAGATCAACATAATAGCTTGTAGAACGTTATTAGCTTTTTTGAAGCTTGTTCAAAGAACTCCTTACTAGGCTTGTATCTCCTTAAGTCATTACAACTTATCACGTCATGGACGAACACATCAAGATTATACTTAACTAAGTACTGCTTTATTAACATCTTATCTAGGTTTGTAACTATGAAAATCCAACCTTATGCAATAGCGGTAGATTGTAAGAAAAACGGGCTTAAGATAAATTACTTCTGTGATGAGCTTAAAGCGTTTATTGCTAAGAACTGTCAATTAAAAACTACATAAGTTTGTCTCAACGCCCCTAACATCTAAATCCTCAGCGTAAACATAACCTCCGTTTACTTCGTCGTCAGCAGTAGTTATATAGAGGGTTTTTAAGTTGCTACCACCGAACGTTACAGAAGTGGTATGAGAAGTAGGGACTAATAACTCCTCAACTATCCTACCCTCTGGTGAAATTCTTAATACCCTACCTCCACCATAAATTGCAACCCATAAATAGCCTTCACTATCGATGGTCATACCGTCTGGCACGCCATTATACCTTGATAGGTCTACTAAGACATTACGATTGTTAATTTCACCTTTTTCCAAATCAAAGTCAAATGCAAATACCTTTCTAGTGGGAGAGTCTATATAGTACATCTTCTTGTTATCTAAACTCCACGCAATACCGTTTGAAATCGTTACACCTTCTAAGACCCTCTTAATATTTATCCCGTCGAATACGAAAAGTGAGCCAGTAGGGTATTTCTCTTCTAAATTCATAGTACCAACCCAATACCTTCCCAGTTGGTCGCATTTACCGTCGTTAAACCTATTCCTATTATCCCAGTCCCTCACCTCATAAATTAGTTTAACTTCACCGTTATAGGAGACCTTATAGAACCCCTTTCCCGCTGTGGCAATTAAATATCCATTTTTACTTGGCTGTATAGAGCTTACGTAAGTATTAAAACGCGCTAAGACCATATGTTTACCATCCCTCAGCTCGTGAATTTCTCCCTTTAGGATATCAACAAAGTATAGTGCGTCATTAATCCATATTGGCCCTTCATAAAGCCTACCTTTATCCTCAACTACTTTTCTCATTTTATCACCCCTAATTCCTTAATATTTCCTTCATAATCCTCAAAAATTACTTTTCCCTCCTCGGTAATTATTACGAACCCTATCTTATCCTCACACTTATACGGAAAAGCTAAAAGCCCCCTAGTCTTTACGTTATTCACAGCATAAATCGGAAATAATGAGTCCTCCATTGAAAGGGCTAAACAAGTTGGTATTATTTTGTGGAGGATGTTCAGAACTTTATCTAGAAGTTTATCGTACTCCTCTCCTATCTCTCTCATTCTTTTAATTTCTTCCATAAATGAATTTTTCACTACAGAGTAAAATGGTTACCCGAAATCGGTTTTCACACTTCTAAGCCTTGAGGAGCACAAGGATTTAACTAATTCCTCAACGTCTTTAAAGTACTGAACCCTAACGACCTTCCTATCATCTAAATATTCTGGGAAGGCTAAGGGTAAGTTGTCGGTCGGCATCCCGGTATTTGTTAACACAAAGACTGGCTTGCCCATTGCATAAGCCATTGCGATTTCAATTTGAGTCCCTACCCCTCCTCCAATACTAATTAAAGCATCAGACGACCTAACGAGCATTACAGACCTGCATCTGAACTCACAACCAGTATAGATTTTGATGACTTTTTCTGGGATCTCAATCCCTTCTCTCTCGATAGGCAATAACATTGCAACTTTAAATCCCTTATTTAATGCTTCATCAGCTAAAACTTTCATTAAACCCCAATAACCTCCCAACAATATTACGTGATCATTACCACAATTCTCCCTTAACGCCCTAATTAATTCTTTAGCGATTTCAACGTGTTTTCCATCTTTTATTTCACTGTGAGCTGCTATACCTATTTGCGTTTTAATCACCTAAGAGTGTGCTAATGCTGGTAAGACTTTTAAAAGTACGAGAATTATACCTATTAATAACCCTACTTCAACGGAGAAAATTATAACGTCGAGCATCGTGATTTCTTCGTCACCTTTCTTTCTCATAGTTTTAAAATTACGTTAGCAGAAATAAATTTTGTGAAAACATATGTGTAGAATGTTAGCGTATCATGGAAACAATAAGGCTGAGCTTGAAAGGTTAGTTGGGTGTTTGATAAGGGCTGCAAATAAAGACCCCTTAAGAAACGGGGTAAAGCACGGTGATGGTTGGGGTATTGTAGCTATTGACTCGGAGGGAATAATATATTACAGGAGTAAAAACCCTATTTATACAGAAGCTAATTTGTTAACAAGCCTTATAGGTAAGTTAAAGGGGGAATTTAAGGTCATTATTCACGCAAGACAGGCCTCAGATAAGTCTTTAGTCTCCTCTTACTACTCACATCCTTATATGGATTATAATGATAAGTTTATAATTTACTTAGCCCATAACGGTAGTATTGATAAGGATAAGCTAAGTAGTTCTTTAAGTATTGATGCTTCTAAGATGGTTGATAGTGAGTTGGCTTTAAAATACATATCACTTAAAGGTTTAGACTCGGTTAAAGAACTAGAAAGTTATACTCAGACAGCACTTAACCTGTTTTTACTAGTAATAAGGAGAGGAGAAGACCCCATTTCCGCAAAGCTGTATTATTACAATTATTACAAGAAACTGGGTGACGAGTACTATAAACTTTACGTTAATGGTAACGCTGTATACTCATCCTCTTTAGCATATACTGGTTGCGAGAGAGGTAATGAGGCTAAGCTAAGTATATTGAGTGAAATTTAGCTTCGTGTCTATCTCATTCAAGTACTTTAACCTCTCATTTAGAGGAGGGTGGGTTTTGAAAAAGGAATTATCCCCATTTCTGTTTGAGTAAATCAAACTCTGTTTTATATAAAATATTTGAAATTCTGGGATTTCCTTAATTATGTAAGTGGGTAGCTGAGTACTTAAATAACCGATTTTTACCAATGCGTCCCCTAAATATTTAGCTATCCAATTAGTCGTATAAGAAGCTGTTATGTCAGCCCTTTTCTCTAAATACCTATGTAATGGGAACATAAGCAGAACCCCAAATAGTAAGACTATACCGCTATATATTAATGAAGTTTCATATGATAAGTATACGTAAACTAAGTTTATGAGGAGAATATAAATCCACTGGATTTCTGTGTCCATATTCTTTAAATGTGCAATTTCGTGGGACAACACTGCTACTAGTTCCCTTTCATTTAGAGTTTCTTTTAGTGGTGTGGTTACCGCTATAGCCCTATAAATTATGTTGCCGAATGCCATAGCGTTAAGAAACTTTTCATTCACTTCGTAAACGTGAACTCCTTTTCTGAAGTTAAGTAAGGCTGAAGCGTATGAGACATAACGTAAAAGGTTTTCATCATTACTTTTTGTTCCTCTAAATGCGATTGTAAGTAATACGGGTGATAAAAAATACCACGCTAGGAACGCGAATAATATTTCCAAGAGAGTAAAGGGTAGCGTTGAAGGTAGGAAGAGGGATATGGTTGTTTCAACTATCAAAATTACAGCAAACGAAAGTATATAATATTTCCACCAGAGCACGAAAAATATTTTCACTTCCAGTATAAAATATCTTATCAATTAAGTATAAAAGGTGGGGAACAGTAATCTACATATGGTAAAAGAAAAAATTAATAGAGCTACCTCGCGTGCATTACTCTTCCTCATATTTACTTCTCTAAGGCTTCTAAGTCTTGAAAAAATATCAATCGTATTCTTGCCGTTTCTACTGGTAAGCGACTCAACATTCTTTCTGGTAAATATCGGGTTAATGCCAGTAGCCCTTTTCCTTCTTTTAATGGCGTTAATAATAAAGTTAGCTAGAAAGATTCAGACTGGATTAGGCTCTTCATAATTCTGTCGACCGCACTTTCATCATCTCATCAAAAACTCTTTCAAATATATTATACGCCTCTCTAAGTATAAATTAGTACTTTTAAACCGAATTCAGCCTCTCGTTCATGAATACCTTTACCATAGCCCTAGCACTACAAAATTGCGGTGAGAGCTGTACTATCCAATTATAATACTTCAGCCTTCTAAGAGAATCCTTTATAGCCTCCTCTAATTTTTCCCCCAACATGATATCTTGGCCCGACTACGTGAATTTAACTTTTAGTTTTCCGCGGAAGTTACGGCCATACTACCTATGGGAACAAGGCCGTACATTCTAACGTATTCTTTACTCTCCTTTTGTAGTTCATAATCTAAAATATAGCAACTCCCTCAACGTGTTCTAGGTAAGGGTTAGTAGCGTTTATAATGGCGTAAACTTGAGCCTCAATTATATCCGTTTTCTTACACTTTCGTTTCATGATTAAGCGTAGGGGTCTTGGCCATCAACTACACGCTCATCTTTGTCGCGCATGGGTCATGGAGTCCAACGGCCTGGCTCACTTTTTCATTCACACCCACACCGGCGTGAGAGATTATCGTTTACCAATAAACCCAGACACAATTGAATGTAATCTGCATAGAAAAAGGATCCAGCCCCTTCATTCGTTTAATCTTTACATCAGTAATCTTATTCATCAATACTCGTTGACTCGTCGATGAATTAGTACTTACAAACGTCTTAATACTATGGCACAAACTTTGAACGGCAGATGTTAGGGCGGTTTGAAAGACTTATGCTTATGTTTAAGCTACTAGAAATTTTTCATTGATTATCTGATAAATGATCTCTGTTAAGGATAGAAAGTTTAACGGGAAAATAGTATCAAAGGCTGTAGGAGGAATGACCTCTTGGAAGGGCAAGCTTGTCATTCGTTTTTTATGGGATAATTCTCCCTTATATGTTGTTGATAATCACGCGTGGTAATTATCTTAAATGTTTTTATCTTCTAAATCTAAAATACTATATATATGCTAGTGATAAACGATTCTAGGTTTGTTGGTAAGTATGTTGCTGTTGATTCTGATGATAGGGTTATTGGTTATGCTGATTCTAGGGATGAATTGGTGAAGTTGTTGGAGGAAAAGGGATATAAACCGCACCAGTACTCAATTCTTTACATTCCTTCTCAGCTAAGAGTTAGGATGGAGTATTCGAAAATTCGTGATGTTAAAGTACCCTTAATGAATGTTAAGCTTATCTGTAAAGATAAATCGCTTAGAGCTATAGCCACATTTGGGAACAGGGATTTAATCGATAAATCCTTAGCCGAAGTTTGTGGGATTTTAAATGGAGGGGAAGTAGTTATTGAGATTGGAGGATTAAGGAAAGAGGTAAAAGTCAGCGTTTATGACTTGAGTAAAACCGATTTGCCAATAGTACCGGGTTTAATTTTAAGTCCTACTAACTTTATAGTATGTTTTTATGAAAACTTCTTTGAGATAAGTGGTTAGAATGATTATAATAGATTCTAGGTTTGTTGGTAAGTATGTTGCTGTTGATTCTGATGATAGGGTTATTGGTTATGCTGATTCTAGGGATGAATTGGTGAAGTTGTTGGAGGAAAAGGGATATAAACCGCACCAATACGCTATATTCTATGTCAAGCAAGACGGTAGCTGAGTTACTAACTTTTCCTTTTACAGATATCCTTGGAAACAAAATCCCTTTAATAGATGTTTTTATAGAGTGCCCCTCCCTGAATTCTAGGGTTAAAGTCAAGGGTTTATTAGATACTGGTAGTAGATACACGCTATTAGAACGTAATAAGGCATTGTATTGCTTTAATGATTTGGAGTCTAGGTATTACGATTTAGTGTTTATTAACGGTACATTGAATAAGAGATACACGATATTTATCAAAATAGGGAGTTTAGAATTCAAAGTCCCAATATCATTAATGGACTTCCAAAGAATTAACCTACCAGTAGTGCCCGAAATAATATTGGGAAGGGAAGGGTTATTGGAAAAACTTATTCTAATTTTTTACAAAAACAACTTCATAACTTTGTATGGTGAAAAGGTTTAAAACCCACGGTTAGAAAACGTTTAAGCCTTTTGCACGTTTTCTACCTTATGAAATATAAAATCCCAGTTATAGCAGTTCATGGCGGTGCGGGAGATTGGAATAAGAGGGATTCTGAAAAGGGTAGAAATGAGATTATAAAGGCTCTTCAAAGGGGTTATGAGGAGTTTTCGAGGGGGTCAGCTATTGAAGCTGTAGTTGAGGCAATAGCGTATATGGAGGACTGCGGAGTTTTTGATGCGGGGATCGGGAGTGTTAAAAACTCAAGAGGAGAAGTAGAAATGGATGCCGGAATAATGCATGGGAATACATTAAGGCTTGGTGCTGTCGCTTCAGTTCAAGTTAGAAACCCCATAAGGGAGGCGTTGAAAGTTATGAGGGATGGTAGGCATGTGTTATTAGTGGGAAAAAGGGGGGAAGAAACATTAAACTCCTTGAATAGCACTTTATCTCATGATACTGTTGGAGCTGTAGCCCTTGACAAGGACGGTAATCTTGTGGCGGGTACAAGTACAGGTGGTATAAGCGGTAAACTACCCGGAAGAGTAGGGGACTCACCTATACCCGGTGCTGGCTATTATGCTACTCAACGTGTTGCAGTTTCTTCCACTGGGATCGGTGAGATAATTCTTAAAGTTCTCCCCGCAAAGGAAGTCGATATTTTAGTATCTCTGGGGTTAAGCGTAGAGGACGCAGTTAGAAGTGTAGTGAATAAAATTACTTCACTTTTCGGTAAGGGGAATGTTGGTTTATTAGCATTAGATAATAGAGGCTATGTTACGGCTTACTATAATACCGTAGGTATGGCTAGAGGTGTTAATGACGGAAGCGTTATAAAGGCTTATGTATTTGAAGGTGAGTTATAGTTAAATAAATTTATAAAGAGATTTGCTAAAAATTTGTTATGAATAATTCTTATGAAGAATCCCTGATTGTTTATCTTATCATTGTCGTCTACATAACAGTTAGAAGGCTAAGGCCGAGGAAGTTTAGGAGTAAAAGGATGTATTTTTGGCCGATTGTATACATATTATTAATAGTCTCCATTTCTGCGCAAGTTAATGATCCACTTATCTTATTATCATTAATACCTTCTGGTGTTTTAGGGTATTTTCTCGGATATAAACTATTAGAAAATAATGAGATAAAATTCTTCTTCAAAGACGGTACTTTGTACTATAAATGGCCTTACAGCGTAACATTAACATGGAGTTTGCTCTTCATTCTAAGAATGTCTTTAGAATTTTTTGCATTAAATAATCTTACTCTAGTAATAATTGACCTCCTCCTTGCGCTTAATACGGGAATATTAATCGCGGCAAGTGCAGTTACTTTAAGAGAAGCCAAGAAATTCAGTATTTCCGGTTAGAAAATCTTCTTTTTATAAAGGCTTAATACTTGTGCGTATTGCAAGTGGGTTTGTCAGACTGTTTTAGGTGTCAGTTGCAATTCACATGGAGAAGTTAAAGTTAATAAAAACTATAGGATAAGACCTTTACTCCCTTTTGAACTGTTTAATTTCCTAAGACTAGTGCGTCTTAATAATTGTGGAAATCATTTATAGTGTCAATAACGGCGCGCAAATTTAATAAATCTTTTTCTTTACAAAGGACGTAAATAAGAATCAAGATACCGCAGATGTTAAAACTTTATAGAAGCACGTTTAGCTTAAGTGACATTATGACTTTTATTAATAAAACCCTTTTCAAAACGCTTTATAGCATATCTCATGTTACATTATTTTATGAATAGAAATATTATACTTAACATTGAAGTTTCAGCATGTCATTTTAATTTGTCCTTAATTTCATATTTCTAAGTCACGAGAGCTATTAAATGTTCAGTAATTCCATTTAAAAGGATTAAGCTACCTAATTTTCTGAACTGTGACTTACTTCAGTGTATATTGGGAAAACTTTTTCTTCCAATACAAGAAGATGAAGGGAAAAGGGCATTATACTCTTCTTTGCATTATTCAAAGCTAACTCGTATAATTAACTCTAAGCTGATGACTTCTTGGAAATTCAACGTCGAAAATTCTCTTTAGTTTTTCTTTTAACTCATCGGCACTGACTGTAATTTTTTGATTATTAAATCCCTTCTCAGTTATTTCGAACGAGTTTTCATTTAATCTTTTGATCTCCACCCATCTGTCACCTTTAAAACTTTCAACTCTTATTATCTTACCTACTTCCATTTTCAGACATTGCCCGGAAATTAGCTTATCCGCGGATTTCGCCGAAATCCAAGGCATAATAAAGATTAAAATTTAGAGTTTAAAGCCTTATATAAATGAGCGAAATTGAAGAAATTTTTTATAAAATATTTAATAATCTTAATAAAAGAGAAAAAGATAGAATATATAGGTGTATTATTTCTAGGCGATATAAGGGATTAGAAGAATACCTAAAAGCATTGAGTAGTATGTATGAGGACAAAATAATAGTGAGTAAGGGAGAGGAGTATAATGGGTTTATAATTTCGAGTAATGATGTCTTTTATCTAGGAAAGGACTATTGTATAAGGATTAGTAACATTAATGCAAATTATATTAAGTCAATGATTAATACGCAAGGACAAGATGTGTTCTTATTCTTGCTCTACACTCAGATCCTTAACTTAGGCTCTGGTGTTTTAGAAGGAGATATTAAGATAAGTAAAAATTGTATGAAAAGTCAGCAATAAGAGAAAACAAGGTTTATAGCCTGTTTCCATATTCCATTATTAGTGTTTCATTAAAATTACGTTATTCACTTTATCGCCTTCATGTTAGCCTGCTTATCAGTCAGCTAGGGTTCCCTTTATAGTTCCTACCACCGATGGGGACATGGTAGCCAGATAATTACACATGAAGGGCTGAATCCTTTTTCACGTTGATAGAAATCTTTTACGTCGTTTATAACGAATTTTTGTTGATAAGGGATGACCCCTCGCGCCGATGTGGGCTATGATGAGGGGGATTACGGAGATGTGAGCCTCGTGCAGTTGGAGTCCCATGACCCATGGGCTAAGTCCCTACACTCGATCATGAATGAACATAAAATGATTGAAATGAAAGTGTAGGGATAAACGGCTCTGTTAACGTCACTAAGAGGAAAAAGAACCCATACTTAAAACTTTTCTATGGGGGGCTATCCATTCACTTGACGAGCTTTAGCCCTTTTTATGTAATCCTTAGAAGTACAGATAATGTGTGCTTTCAGTCTTCCTCTTCTTCTTGCTGTTTCGCTATGTCTATGACTTCTGCTAACATGAAACCCGCTAATAGCCATAGTAGGAAGATATCTATTATTACCGGCGAAATTGAAGGCACAGAATTCAACATAATATATAGTGTAAACCCCGCAGAACCTATGGCTAGTGTTATTTCATATAATCTTTTCCTTAATCTCTTCAACGATATTTTAAATAAGGATAAGTCTGTGGCTAGGTGAACGTACAAGTTTGCGAGTAAAGATATCAAGCTCACTACTAGGAAAGCGTTTTCTGCATTTCCTCCTTCGAAGTACAAGGAGCCTAACACTATTAACCAATATAGTACGGCAGTAGCTATTGAGGCATTAATTGGCTCACTTTTGTTCTTAAGTTTTGATAACTGTGGTGGGAAAAAGCCGTGAAGGGACATAGCATATATAGTCCTTGATGTTGCAAACATAAAAGTAAGTGTAGCCAATATACCGTCATTTAAGGCTGCAAATACTACAAATGCTAGCGTTAATAGACCAAACCTATTTTCAATTAAGTGCAACATATCAGTACTATTAACACCTATATGATAGAAGATGATATGGTCTGTAATTGCGTAAATATCAAATGCTGCAAGTAACCCTCCTAATAAGATTACAGTGATAATAGCCCTAGGAACAGTCTTTTTAGGATCCTTTACCTCACCGGATAAAGGAGTTATTGAACCATAACCCGTGGGTATGCCTGAACCAAATATTATAGCGGAGGCAATACTGGAGAGGCTTATCTTAGCATTCAACGGGTTATAAAAGGTGAAATGAGTTGATGAGAGGAATAGTATTGCAAGGGAGCCCATTATTATTATTTCTAACAAACTAGCCACCATTGCATACTTAAAAGAAGTTCTTTTACCGGTAATTAAAAAAGCCGTAGAGATTATTAATAATCCTAATGCAATGTACCATGTACTTACGTTAAAAATTACTGTAAGCACTGTTACCGCACCTAACAGATAACCTGAACCGTAAAAGGAGGAATAAAGGAGGTATGTCCAACCGGTTTCAAATCCAAGCCTTTTAGTAAGTGAGTAGTAAGCGTAAGTGTAATAACCCCCACTTTGGGTAAACTTAGTTGAGAGCTTGTAAACGACTAAACCGTTAAAGAGCACCAAGATTGTACCTAATATTACTGCGATAGGTGCGAAAATCCCAGCTATTATAAAGACTGCAGTACCGTAAATTAGTACGCTGAGGAACGGTGATTGTCCACCGAGGTTCATGAAAACGAGATCAAGTAAGCCTATCTCTCTTTTAGGTACTTCTACCTTCTCCCCTTTTTGTGAGGACATCTGAATTAGGTTTAATATTTTTGTATTTAAAAAACTTAGCTCTAAATTTAGTATTTTTCTATCAAAATGTTCATAAACCAAGGTTTTATTAATTGGTCAGAGCTACTGTTTCATTAATTAAGGTTTATATCTGTATGTTCTGATTGTACTTTCACTCCCGTGATCAAGTACAGATTATCATGAGTATTACGAAGCTCAAATTCTTCACTCTCATGATCGAGCGTTATCTCTCACATGGAACTTGACTGCATGGAGCTTACATCTCTGAAATCAATTTCAACCTTTTCCGTATCGGTGTACAATTTTATGGCAAAATTTATGTAAAAGATTTAACGTGAAAAGGATTCAATGTTTATGAAGTTTTACATTTTTCCTTCATTCTTAGTAAAACATTTGGCTAAATAGTGAGTTTTAAGAGTTTGCTAGCTAACATACTCTTGTGAAAGTACGGAGAGTTAGGACATATATACCAGGTTTGGACGAGATCCTTTATGGAGGGATACCAGAAAGAAATGTTGTACTTCTCTCTGGCGGACCCGGTACTGGGAAGTCGATATTAGCAAAACAGTTCTTGTACAACGGTTTAACGAAGGACAACGAGGCTGGAGTATTTGTAGCCCTTGAAGAACACCCCGTTTCAGTCCTTAGAAGTTTCGCTCATTTCGGTTGGGATGTAACTAAATTTGAAAAAGAGGGGAAGTTTGCGATAATCGATGCGTTCACCTCTGGTATAGGATCGACAGCTCAGAGGGAAAAGTACGTTGTTAAAGACATAGATAACGTAGGCGAATTAGTGGAGGTCTTAAGGCAAGCGATAAAGGATACTGGTGCTAAAAGGATAGCAATAGACTCAGTGAGCACGCTCTATTTAAGTAAACCAGCTGTTGCAAGAAACGTTGTAATGACGTTAAAGAGGGTGATAGCGGGTTTAGGTTGCACAGCAATATTCGTTTCACAAGTTTCAGTAGGTGAAAGGGGTTTTGGAGGGCCAGGTGTTGAACATGCAGTTGACGGTATAATTAGGTTAGACTTAGATGAAATCGACGGTGTACTTTATAGGTCAATTATTGTGTGGAAAATGAGGGACAGTAAGATCTCCATGGTTAGGCATCCTATGGACATTACAGATAACGGAATAGTGATACAATGGGATAAGTACTTGAGAATAACTCCTAATTCCGCTGAAATTAAGCCTTTACCCAAAGAAGAGATTGAAGCCATGAAGAAGGCATTAGAGGAGGAGACTAAAGAACAAGAAAAGGAGGAAGAGGAAGAGGAGGAGTGATACTTTTTCCAAGGGGTATAGCAATAGTTTATGCAACTGCTGAGGATAAAGCTAAGGAGCTTTTCGATAAACTTAAACATAAAGGGTACACAGTATCTCTTTTTAATTATAAAGAAGTTGAAAAAGCATGGAAATGTTATGATGCAATAATTTTCGTAATGGCTTTAGGAGGAGTTGTTAGAACTGTTTGTAAATACGCAAGGAGTAAAGACGTTGATCCTTCAGTAATTTGTGTAGATGACGGTTTTAGGTTCGTGATTCCGGTATTAAGTTCCCATTGGGGTGCTAATGACCTCACCTTAGAGGTTTCTAAAATTATTAACGCAACCCCGGTGATAACTACGGCTAGTGAAATAAAAGGTATTACGAGTATTGAGGAGCTTGCAAGAATCTTAAATTGTAAAATAGTAAACGTTAAGGCAATTGTAAGAGTTGCATCAGCATTACTAAAAGGTGAAAAAGTTTGTGTTAAAGGAGTAGAGAAAATCCCAGAAGGGGTTAAAGGGAATTATGTTATAGGAGATGAATGCGAATATAAGGTCGTAATAACTGATTCACCACCAAATGGCGATGACGGAAACACAGTCTACCTAAAGCCAATAAAGTTCGTAATAGGTGTTGGTAGTAAGAAAGAAACGAATAAGGAGGTTATAAAAGAAGCAATTTTTAACGCACTAAATCTTATATCCGCAAGCATGGACAGGGTAGTCATAATAGCATCTGTTAGGGAAAAAGTGAAGGAGGTTGCTGATGATTTAAAAGTTCCCTTTAGGCTTATAAGTTGGGAGGAAATAAACGCTTTCAATGATGAGTGCTTAACTCCTCCGTCAGATAAGCTAAAGGAGTTAGGAATTAAGGGTGTTGCTGAAGTTTCGGCATTAATTGCTGGGAAAGGAAGGCTTATATTGAGGAAAATAAGATATAAAGGGGAAGTTACAGTGGCAATAGCCTCTTATGAGGGTGGTTAAAACGATTTATATAGTGGGTGTTGGCCCCGGTGACCCTGAATTAATTACTCTAAAAGCGTTAAAAGTTATTGAGAAATGTGAAGTTGTTGCCGGTTGGAAAAGCGTAGTAGATAGATTCACCTTATCCGGGAAGAAAGTCGTATATTTGAACTATAAGGATCAAGATATGCAGTTAGAGGAGTTAGCTTTAATCGCTAGAGAGAAAGATGTGGCAATTTTAGATCACGGGGATCCTTCCGTTTCGGATTTTCAATTCTTGGAAAGGATTAAGAAGGCTTGTGAAAAATATGACGTTAAATATGAGATAATCCCCGGTGTTTCCTCAGTCCTTAGAGCTTTACATATTGTAGGAAGTGATTTGTCACAAGTTGTTTTTATTACATTTCATGTTAGGGGAGAGATAGATTATTCACAAATATATGAGTTTATCAAATATAGAGGGTTATTAATTATACCAGAACCTTATCCTTGCGGTGTAAGGAGAATAGCTGAAACGTTATTAAAAATTGGGTATAATAAGGAAATAACGGTAATGGAGAGGTTGACGTATCAAGAGGAGAAGATCTACAAACTCTTACCAGAGGACATAGTTAAAGATGATATGAAGTTTAGCGATTTAACGATTATATACGTTCCACCCTTAAAGTGATTAAGGTTTTACAACGTTTACTGAATCCTTAACCCTCTCGTAGTCCTCATCGTTACTTACAATTTTAAGCCCCAACCTTTTGGTAACCAAAACGTTAACCATAATATCAATCCAAAGGATAATTTCACAGCACCTATAACGTCAGATTTAATAATTTCAACTACTATTGAGTCCTTAACTTCATTAATCAAGTTTAAATAACCTAGATTTTACTGAAGGAAATTCTATTTCCACGTCCTAAATATAAAAGAGCGAGAATTCTCCTAATTTTACCTCATTTTGCAGTGAGTTATTTCGTTCTTAGAGGTCGTTGTATAAATTGAGTAAAATTTTATCGCTGTTGATTACTGCAAGGAAGCCATCGAATATAAAAGCTCAATAAATAACCTTTTTAGCTAAGAGACCGGTTTTTCTCCAAGTTTTGTACACCTTTAAACTTTAAATATTCAGACAACGATAAAGGTGCTACTTCAACGGAAACGTACCTTCCGGGTAATACTTCCCTAACACTTCCTTTTTTAGCAATTAAGGTATGTCCAGAAACTGGTGCGTAAGATTCTTTTCCGCTATTAAAGATCTGACGAAGTCCTTCAAACCTTCAACTTTGTGAACCACATCAAGGAACGGCTTTTCAATTATCTCAGTCTCTATACTATCAAAAGAGAAAATAGTTTATCAGCTTATCAATTTCTGCAAACCTAGAATCCTCAAAGTTAATTAAAAGTTAAAAAAAGGGTAAATTCTTCCTCATAAGAGATTTAAAACCGTAACTTAGGTAAAGTTGTTTAATCCCGTTATCAGATATTATTACAAAAGACGTTAATAAATATAAGAAGGAGGGAATGGTGATAGTTTTAGTTTATTCATGTTTTAAATTTCCGTTATTACATTATACACATTTTGTCCATTCTATAAAAACAAATGTCCAGTCTTTTTAATATTTCTCTTCCTAACAGATTCATTTCTACATAAGGAGACGATTCAATAAATGCATCAACATTTAGATTACCTATAGTAACATTTGCTCTTGCGACGTAAACTTCAACATTACCGATTATCCCCCTATACTTCCTAGTAATAGGAAGTTCCACAGAGTTAAGTTTCTTATAGATTTCGTAGCTAAGGAGTAGCCAACCAGAAAACCCTGTGTCGACTAACGCTTCTATATCAACAGTATTTTCCATTTTGAGGTCAGTTCTTTTACGTGGAGTATAGGCTTTTCATTTATATTAAAACACTCCAGGGAGTTCACCCTCTCCAATTAACCACTTTTTACTGAGAGCGTAACACTTCTTGTACTTTTTAGCTTCCTTTATCATATCTTCCTCGCTTTCAAATCCACCTATGAAATTACCGTCACAGAATAGTGCGTACTTTCCATCATTTACTGCATTCCAAAATTCTTTACTCTTTATTACCATTACCCTATCTAAGTCCTTATTTAATAACCAGAGTTTTATTGCTTCATTTACGGCCTCACTTACCGAAATACCTTCAAGAGAAGCCTTAGCCTTTAACATCCTATAAAGGTTTTCATCAACGTCTTTTCAGCAGTTATGGGAATCTTAGGGAGGTAATACCAAGAAGTCGGTATTAGCGAGAAGTTTTTAATTTTAGACGCCTTCCTACTGAAAAGATGCCAAACGAAAAAGGACAAATCGAGTTGGCTAAGGAG